>ERZ773115.130-NODE-130-length-90016-cov-52.458154_pt1 | contig 90016 bp, 79 predicted proteins | sample MGYA00511116_ERZ773115 | MGnify/ENA primary metagenome ERZ773115 (study PRJEB29015, sample SAMEA2737869) | human gut metagenome | biome: human gut; feature: human-associated habitat; material: faeces | place: China | collected 2012 ... | reverse complement strand
GGAGCGCCACATTCTTGTGGTATGAAATATCGGCTCAGGGGACTGGCCCGCTTGCGAACATCTCAGAGAAATTTTGTCTTCACGGTTACTCTACCACAGTAAACCGAAAAGTGTCATTCAAAGTTTTGGTTAGTTTTTTCGGTGATGCGACCTTGTTCAAGTAACGCTTGTTCTATGGTCTGCTGCAGCATCCGAATACGCTGTTCCATACTTGCCGCGTAGTCACGAGTCTTTGCTTTTTCTTGCGCTAACTCATAGCTGATATTCAATGCGGCAATGAAGACCAACTGTTCAGTATTTGTGACTCTAGTGCGTTCTTTCAGATCTTGCAACCGTTGGTTCAGATCGTCCGCTGCCTGATTCAACGCATCCCTTTGGTCAGGCGGGCAGTTCACACGCAGTGAACGGCCAAAAATTTGGATATCGACGGGTTGTGCAGACATGCCACCTTCCTGCTGATTGACTGCGCTGCCTTCGTCTTTAGACCCATGGTCTGCGAAGGGGCGACACTATAGCTACCCTGATGAGAAGAGACAAGCCCTTTTCTGGTCCACCAGGGCCCAAAGTGGTAGCATATCATGAATATTCCTCCCTTTGACGACGAATGCTTATGTCTATACAGAACGAAATGCCTGGTTACAACGAAATGAACCAGTATCTGAACCAACAAGGGACGGGTCTGACCCCAGCTGAGATGCATGGTTTAATCAGCGGGATGATATGTGGCGGTAACGATGACAGCTCATGGCTACCGCTACTTCACGACCTGACGAACGAAGGCATGGCTTTCGGTCATGAGCTGGCACAGGCACTGCGTAAAATGCACTCTGCCACCAGCGATGCCCTGCAGGATGACGGCTTCCTTTTTCAGCTTTATCTGCCTGATGGCGATGATGTCAGCGTTTTCGATCGGGCTGATGCATTGGCAGGTTGGGTCAATCACTTCCTGCTTGGTCTTGGCGTTACGCAACCGAAGCTGGATAAAGTGACCGGCGAAACCGGTGAAGCTATCGACGATCTGCGTAACATTGCGCAACTGGGTTACGACGAAGACGAAGATCAGGAAGAGCTTGAAATGTCGCTTGAAGAGATCATCGAATACGTTCGTGTTGCCGCGCTGTTATGCCACGACACCTTTACTCATCCGCAACCGACCGCGCCAGAAGTACAAAAACCGACTCTACACTAAAAACAAAAAACGTAAGGAGAGTGTTATGAGTGAGATATCCCGGCAAGAGTTTCAGCGTCGCCGTCAGGCCCTGGTGGAGCAAATGCAACCCGGCAGCGCCGCGCTGATTTTTGCTGCACCAGAAGTAACACGTAGCGCCGACAGCGAATACCCCTATCGTCAGAACAGTGACTTCTGGTACTTCACCGGCTTTAACGAACCGGAAGCGGTGCTGGTGCTGATTAAAAGCGATGACACTCATAACCACAGCGTTCTGTTTAACCGCGTTCGCGACCTGACGGCGGAGATCTGGTTTGGCCGTCGCTTAGGCCAGGATGCCGCGCCAGAGAAACTGGGCGTTGACCGCGCACTGGCATTCAGCGAAATCAATCAGCAACTTTATCAACTACTTAACGGCCTGGATGTGGTTTACCATGCCCAGGGCGAATATGCATATGCTGATGTAATCGTGAACAGTGCGCTGGAAAAACTGCGTAAAGGTTCGCGGCAAAATCTCACCGCACCGGCAACGATGATCGACTGGCGTCCTGTTGTTCATGAAATGCGCCTGTTCAAATCGCCAGAAGAGATTGCCGTACTCCGCCGCGCGGGAGAAATCACCGCCATGGCACATACACGGGCGATGGAAAAATGCCGTCCGGGAATGTTCGAGTACCATCTGGAAGGCGAAATTCACCACGAATTTAACCGCCACGGTGCGCGCTATCCGTCCTATAACACCATTGTCGGCAGCGGTGAAAACGGCTGCATTCTGCACTACACCGAAAACGAGTGTGAAATGCGCGACGGCGACCTGGTGTTGATTGACGCGGGTTGTGAATACAAAGGTTACGCTGGCGATATTACCCGCACCTTCCCGGTCAACGGCAAATTCACTCAGGCTCAGCGTGAAATCTACGACATTGTGCTGGAGTCTCTCGAAACCAGCCTGCGCCTGTATCGTCCGGGAACTTCCATTCAGGAAGTCACCGGTGAAGTGGTGCGCATCATGGTTAGCGGCCTGGTAAAACTCGGCATCCTGAAAGGTGATGTTGATGAACTGATCGCTCAGAACGCCCATCGTCCTTTCTTTATGCATGGCCTTAGCCACTGGTTAGGACTGGATGTCCATGACGTGGGTGTTTATGGTCAGGATCGCTCGCGCATTCTGGAACCGGGCATGGTACTGACCGTAGAGCCAGGGCTGTATATTGCGCCGGATGCAGAAGTGCCAGAACAATATCGCGGTATCGGCATTCGTATTGAAGACGACATTGTGATTACCGAAACCGGTAACGAAAACCTCACCGCCAGCGTGGTGAAAAAGCCGGAAGAAATCGAAGCGTTGATGGTTGCTGCGAGAAAGCAATGAGCGTAATCATCGTCGGTGGCGGCATGGCGGGCGCGACGCTGGCGCTGGCTATTTCCCGGTTAAGTCACGGGGCGCTGCCGGTACATTTGATTGAAGCGACTGCGCCAGAGTCACATGCTCATCCGGGCTTTGATGGACGAGCGATAGCGCTGGCGGCGGGTACCTGTCAGCAACTGGCGCGCATCGGCGTCTGGCAATCTCTGGCGGATTGCGCAACTGCCATCACCACCGTGCATGTCAGCGATCGTGGTCACGCTGGATTTGTCACCCTCGCCGCAGAAGATTACCAACTGGCGGCGCTGGGACAGGTTGTCGAATTGCACAATGTCGGGCAACGGCTGTTTGCATTGCTGCGTAAAGCACCTGGCGTAACGCTGCATTGCCCTGATCGCGTGGCTAACGTTGCCCGTACTCAGAGTCACGTTGAAGTGACGCTGGAGAGTGGCGAGACGCTGATGGGCCGCGTGCTGGTAGCAGCTGATGGCACCCATTCAGCGTTAGCCACCGCGTGCGGCGTTGACTGGCAGCAGGAGCCTTACGAACAACTGGCCGTGATTGCCAACGTTGCTACTTCCGTTGCGCATGAAGGGCGCGCTTTTGAACGCTTTACGCAACATGGCCCGCTGGCGATGTTGCCGATGTCTGACGGACGCTGTTCGCTGGTCTGGTGTCATCCACTGGAACGGCGCGAAGAGGTGTTGTCGTGGAGTGACGAGAAGTTTTGCCGTGAACTCCAGTCGGCCTTTGGCTGGCGACTTGGGAAAATTACCCACGCTGGTAAACGCAGTGCTTATCCGCTGGCGTTAACCCACGCCGCCAGATCTATTACCCATCGTACCGTGCTGGTGGGCAATGCGGCGCAAACTCTGCACCCGATTGCCGGGCAAGGGTTCAACCTCGGTATGCGAGATGTGATGAGTCTTGCGGAAACCCTGACTCAGGCGCAGGAGCGCGGAGAAGACATGGGGGATTACGGCGTATTGTGCCGTTATCAGCAGCGTCGACAGAGCGATCGCGAAGCAACCATCGGCGTCACGGACAGCCTGGTACATCTTTTTGCCAACCGTTGGGCACCGCTGGTTGTCGGGCGCAACATCGGACTGATGACGATGGAATTATTCACCCCGGCACGCGATGTGCTGGCGCAGCGCACCCTCGGTTGGGTGGCGCGTTGAAGGCGGTTTTAAGGAATAAACAATGCAAAGTGTTGATGTAGCCATTGTTGGTGGCGGCATGGTGGGGCTGGCGGTTGCCTGCGGCTTACAGGGGAGCGGCTTACGCGTTGCCGTACTGGAGCAGCGCGTACCGGAACCTCTGGCGGCGGATGCACCACCACAACTGCGCGTTTCGGCTATCAATGCCGCCAGCGAAAAATTACTCACCCGTCTTGGCGTCTGGCAGGACATTCTCTCTCGTAGGGCCAGTTGTTATCACGGTATGGAAGTGTGGGACAAAGACAGTTTTGGTCACATTTCGTTTGACGATCAAAGCATGGGCTATAGCCATCTTGGGCATATCGTTGAAAACTCAGTGATTCACTACGCGCTGTGGAACAAAGCGCAGCAGTCGTCAGATATCACTCTGTTGGCCCCCGCAGAATTACAGCAGGTCGCCTGGGGAGAAAATGAAACTTTCCTGACGCTGAAAGATGGCAGCATGTTAACGGCGCGTCTGGTGATTGGCGCGGACGGTGCTAATTCCTGGTTGCGCAACAAAGCAGATATTCCGCTGACTTTCTGGGATTATCAGCATCACGCGCTGGTAGCGACCATTCGCACGGAAGAACCGCATGATGCGGTGGCGCGGCAGGTTTTCCATGGCGAAGGCATTCTGGCCTTTTTACCGCTTAGCGATCCGCATCTTTGCTCAATTGTCTGGTCACTGTCGCCAGAGGAAGCGCAGCGGATGCAGCAGGCAAGTGAAGATGAATTTAATCGCGCGTTAAATATCGCTTTTGATAATCGCCTGGGCTTATGCAAGGTTGAGAGCGCGCGTCAGGTGTTCCCACTGACGGGGCGTTATGCGCGCCAGTTTGCCGCGCACCGTCTGGTGCTGGTGGGCGACGCCGCGCATACCATTCACCCGCTGGCGGGGCAGGGAGTAAATCTCGGCTTTATGGATGCTGCAGAGCTGATTGCCGAACTGAAACGGTTGCATCGTCAGGGGAAAGACATCGGGCAGTACATTTATCTGCGTCGCTATGAGCGTAGCCGCAAGCACAGTGCGGCGTTGATGCTGGCTGGTATGCAGGGATTCCGCGATCTGTTTTCCGGTACCAATCCGGCGAAAAAACTGCTGCGTGATATTGGTTTGAAACTGGCCGACACGCTTCCTGGCGTTAAGCCGCAACTTATCCGCCAGGCAATGGGATTAAACGATTTGCCTGAATGGCTGCGTTAAAAATTTCTCCTCTGTTGTTTATTTGATACCCATCACACTTTCATCTCCCGGTTTTTTCGCCGGGAGATTTTCCTCATTTGAAATAAACTAATTTCACCTCCGTTTTCGCATTATATTTTCTAATGCCATTATTTTTTGATTTAGTGTTTTTTGACATTTTTTTAGCTCTTAATATTGTCTTATTCAAATTGACTTTCTCATCACATCATCTTTGTATAGAAACTGGTGTATTTTTTGGTTTTTTATTCTGTCGCGATTTTTGCATTTTTTAACCATAAGCTAATGTGATGATCAATTTTACCTTATGGTTAACAGTCTGTTTCGGTGGTAAGTTCAGGCAAAAGAGAACGATTGCGTTGGGGACCGGGAGTGGCTCCGATGCTGGGTTTCGTGGTGATAATTTCACCATGAAAAAGTTGTCAGCCCCGCTTATTCAATGAGGACAAGATGGCACAACAGACTCCTTTGTACGAACAACACACGCTTTGCGGCGCTCGCATGGTGGATTTCCACGGCTGGATGATGCCGTTGCATTACGGTTCGCAAATCGACGAACATCATGCGGTACGTACCGATGCCGGAATGTTTGATGTGTCACATATGACCATCGTCGATCTTCGCGGCAGCCGCACCCGGGAGTTTCTGCGTTATCTGCTGGCGAACGATGTGGCGAAGCTCACCAAAAGCGGCAAAGCCCTTTACTCGGGGATGTTGAATGCCTCTGGCGGTGTGATAGATGATCTCATCGTCTACTACTTTACTGAAGATTTCTTCCGCCTCGTTGTTAACTCCGCCACCCGCGAAAAAGACCTCTCCTGGATTACCCAACACGCTGAACCTTTCGGCATCGAAATTACCGTTCGTGATGACCTTTCCATGATTGCCGTGCAAGGGCCGAATGCGCAGGCAAAAGCTGCCACACTGTTTAATGACGCCCAGCGTCAGGCGGTGGAAGGGATGAAACCGTTCTTTGGCGTGCAGGCGGGCGATCTGTTTATTGCCACCACTGGTTATACCGGTGAAGCGGGCTATGAAATTGCGCTGCCCAATGAAAAAGCGGCCGATTTCTGGCGTGCGCTGGTGGAAGCGGGTGTTAAGCCATGTGGCTTGGGCGCGCGTGACACGCTGCGTCTGGAAGCGGGCATGAATCTTTATGGTCAGGAGATGGACGAAACTATTTCTCCTTTAGCCGCCAACATGGGCTGGACTATCGCCTGGGAACCGGCAGATCGTGACTTTATCGGTCGTGAAGCCCTGGAAGTGCAGCGTGAGCATGGTACAGAAAAACTGGTTGGTCTGGTGATGACCGAAAAAGGCGTGCTGCGTAATGAACTGCCGGTACGCTTTACCGATGCGCAGGGCAACCAGCATGAAGGCATTATCACCAGCGGTACTTTCTCCCCGACGCTGGGTTACAGCATTGCGCTGGCGCGCGTGCCGGAAGGTATTGGCGAAACGGCGATTGTGCAAATTCGCAACCGTGAAATGCCGGTTAAAGTGACAAAACCTGTTTTTGTGCGTAACGGCAAAGCCGTCGCGTGATTTACTTTTTTGGAGATTGATTGATGAGCAACGTACCAGCAGAACTGAAATACAGCAAAGAACACGAATGGCTGCGTAAAGAAGCCGACGGCACTTACACCGTTGGTATTACCGAACATGCTCAGGAGCTGTTAGGCGATATGGTGTTTGTTGACCTGCCGGAAGTGGGCGCAACGGTTAGCGCGGGCGATGACTGCGCGGTTGCCGAATCAGTAAAAGCGGCGTCAGACATTTATGCGCCAGTAAGCGGTGAAATCGTGGCGGTAAACGACGCACTGAGCGATTCCCCGGAACTGGTGAACAGCGAACCGTATGCAGGCGGCTGGATCTTTAAAATCAAAGCCAGCGATGAAAGCGAACTGGAATCACTGCTGGATGCGACCGCATACGAAGCATTGTTAGAAGACGAGTAACGGCTTTATTCCTCTTCTGCGGGAGAGGATCAGGGTGAGGAAAATTTATGCCTCACCCTCACTCTCTTCGTAAGGAGAGAGGTTCACAATTCACTGCACGTTTCAGGAACCATCGCTCATGACACAGACGTTAAGCCAGCTTGAAAACAGCGGCGCTTTTATTGAACGCCATATCGGACCGGACGCCGCGCAACAGCAAGAAATGCTGAATGCCGTTGGTGCACAATCGTTAAACGCGCTGACCGGCCAGATTGTGCCGAAAGATATTCAGCTTGCGACACCACCGCAGGTTGGCGCACCGGCGACCGAATACGCCGCACTGGCAGAACTCAAGGCTATTGCCAGTCGCAATAAACGCTTCACGTCTTACATCGGCATGGGTTACACCGCCGTGCAGCTACCGCCGGTTATCCTGCGTAACATGCTGGAAAATCCGGGCTGGTATACCGCGTACACTCCGTATCAACCTGAAGTCTCCCAGGGCCGCCTTGAAGCACTGCTCAACTTCCAGCAGGTAACGCTGGATTTGACTGGACTGGATATGGCCTCTGCTTCTCTTCTGGACGAGGCCACCGCTGCCGCCGAAGCAATGGCGATGGCGAAACGCGTCAGCAAACTGAAAAATGCCAACCGCTTCTTCGTGGCTTCCGATGTGCATCCGCAAACGCTGGATGTGGTCCGTACTCGTGCCGAAACCTTTGGTTTTGAAGTGATTGTCGATGACGCGCAAAAAGTGCTCGACCATCAGGACGTCTTCGGCGTGCTGTTACAGCAGGTAGGCACTACCGGTGAAATTCACGACTACACTGCGCTTATTAGCGAACTGAAATCACGCAAAATTGTGGTCAGCGTTGCCGCCGATATTATGGCGCTGGTGCTGTTAACTGCGCCGGGTAAACAGGGCGCGGATATTGTTTTTGGTTCGGCGCAACGCTTCGGCGTGCCGATGGGCTACGGTGGCCCACACGCGGCATTCTTTGCGGCGAAAGATGAATACAAACGCTCAATGCCGGGCCGTATTATCGGTGTATCGAAAGATGCAGCTGGCAACACCGCTCTGCGCATGGCGATGCAGACTCGCGAGCAACATATTCGTCGTGAGAAAGCGAACTCCAACATTTGTACTTCCCAGGTACTGCTGGCAAACATCGCCAGCCTGTATGCCGTTTATCACGGCCCGGTTGGCCTGAAACGTATCGCTAACCGCATTCACCGTCTGACCGATATCCTGGCGGCAGGCCTGCAACAAAAAGGTCTGAAGCTGCGCCATGCGCACTATTTCGACACTCTGTGTGTGGAAGTGGCCGACAAGGCGGGCGTACTGACGCGTGCCGAAGCGGCTGAAATCAACCTGCGTAGCGATATCCTGAACGCGGTTGGGATCACCCTTGATGAAACCACCACGCGCGAAAACGTGATGCAGCTTTTCAGCGTACTGCTGGGGGATAACCACGGCCTGGACATCGACACGCTGGACAAAGACGTGGCTCACGACAGCCGCTCTATTCAACCTGCGATGCTGCGCGACGACGAAATCCTCACCCATCCGGTGTTTAATCGCTACCACAGCGAAACCGAAATGATGCGCTATATGCACTCGCTGGAGCGTAAAGATCTGGCGCTGAATCAGGCGATGATCCCGCTGGGTTCCTGCACCATGAAACTGAACGCCGCCGCCGAGATGATCCCAATCACCTGGCCGGAATTTGCCGAACTGCACCCGTTCTGCCCGCCGGAGCAGGCCGAAGGTTATCAGCAGATGATTGCGCAGCTGGCTGACTGGCTGGTGAAACTGACCGGTTACGACGCCGTTTGTATGCAGCCGAACTCTGGCGCACAGGGCGAATACGCGGGCCTGCTGGCGATTCGTCATTATCATGAAAGCCGCAACGAAGGGCATCGCGATATCTGCCTGATCCCGGCTTCTGCGCACGGAACTAACCCCGCTTCTGCACATATGGCAGGAATGCAGGTGGTGGTTGTGGCGTGTGATAAAAACGGCAACATCGATCTGACTGATCTGCGCGCGAAAGCGGAACAGGCGGGCGATAACCTCTCCTGTATCATGGTGACTTATCCTTCTACCCACGGCGTGTATGAAGAAACGATCCGTGAAGTGTGTGAAGTCGTGCATCAGTTCGGCGGTCAGGTTTACCTTGATGGCGCGAACATGAACGCCCAGGTTGGCATCACCTCGCCGGGCTTTATTGGTGCGGACGTTTCACACCTTAACCTACATAAAACTTTCTGCATTCCGCACGGCGGTGGTGGTCCGGGTATGGGACCGATCGGCGTGAAAGCGCATTTGGCACCGTTTGTACCGGGTCATAGCGTGGTGCAAATCGAAGGCATGTTAACCCGTCAGGGCGCGGTTTCTGCGGCACCGTTCGGTAGCGCCTCTATCCTGCCAATCAGCTGGATGTACATCCGCATGATGGGCGCAGAAGGGCTGAAAAAAGCAAGCCAGGTGGCAATCCTCAACGCCAACTATATTGCCAGCCGCCTGCAGGATGCCTTCCCGGTGCTGTATACCGGTCGCGACGGTCGCGTGGCGCACGAATGTATTCTCGATATTCGCCCGCTGAAAGAAGAAACCGGCATCAGCGAGCTGGATATTGCCAAGCGCCTGATCGACTACGGTTTCCACGCGCCGACGATGTCGTTCCCGGTGGCGGGTACGCTGATGGTTGAACCGACTGAATCTGAAAGCAAAGTGGAACTGGATCGCTTTATCGACGCGATGCTGGCTATCCGCGCAGAAATTGACCAGGTGAAAGCCGGTGTCTGGCCGCTGGAAGATAACCCGCTGGTGAACGCGCCGCACATTCAGAGCGAACTGGTCGCCGAGTGGGCGCATCCGTACAGCCGTGAAGTTGCGGTATTCCCGGCAGGTGTGGCAGACAAATACTGGCCGACAGTGAAACGTCTGGATGATGTTTACGGCGACCGTAACCTGTTCTGCTCCTGCGTACCGATTAGCGAATACCAGTAATTCACTGATTCGACTATTTTCTAAAGGCGCTTCGGCGCCTTTTTAGTCAGATGACAAAGTACAAAAGTGCTCAGACAGTCCCCTCGCCCCTTTGGGGAGAGGGTTAGGGTGAGGGGAACAGGCCGGCACTGGCGCGAATATTTACCCTCACCACGGCCCTCTCCCTGAAAGGGCGAGGGGGAAAAGCGTGCCAACATTGAAGATTGAGCCAGTTTGTTAGCAATCTCAAAGATACGTCAACGAATTAATTTTTCTCGGAAAAACAAATGGCTATAGCACTTGTGACTGGTGGCAGTCGCGGCATCGGGCGGGCAACTGCATTACTGTTGGCGCAAGAAGGGTATACGGTGGCGGTTAATTATCAGCAAAACCTCCACGCGGCGCAGGAAGTGATGAACTTAATAACGCAAGCCGGTGGCAAAGCATTCGTGCTCCAGGCGGATATCAGCGACGAAAACCAGGTCGTTGCGATGTTTACAGCAATCGATCAGCACGATGAACCGCTAGCAGCGCTGGTCAATAACGCCGGGATCTTGTTTACCCAGTGCACCGTTGAAAACCTTACCGCAGAGCGAATCAACCGAGTACTTTCCACCAACGTGACGGGATATTTTCTCTGCTGCCGCGAGGCGGTAAAACGCATGGCGCTTAAAAATGGTGGCAGTGGCGGCGCTATCGTCAATGTCTCTTCGGTGGCCTCACGGTTGGGTTCGCCAGGGGAATATGTTGATTACGCGGCATCGAAAGGGGCGATTGATACGTTAACCACCGGACTATCGCTGGAAGTCGCCGCGCAGGGGATCCGCGTTAACTGCGTGCGGCCAGGGTTTATTTATACCGAAATGCACGCCAGCGGCGGCGAGCCTGGACGCGTCGATCGCGTTAAGTCGAACATCCCCATGCAGCGTGGTGGACAGGCAGAAGAGGTCGCGCAGGCCATTGTCTGGCTACTAAGTGATAAAGCCTCTTACGTCACGGGAAGTTTTATCGATTTGGCGGGCGGGAAATAAAACAGGGAAGTTGTCTGACCGGATGCAACAAGTATTGCATCCGGTACTTCATCGACTTAAAGCTTCTCGCCGTTGCTGGCAATCACCTCTTTGTACCAGTTAAAGCTCTTCTTACGTGAACGCGACATATCGCCAGTACCGTCGTCATGTTTATTCACATAGATAAAGCCGTAGCGTTTGCTGTACTGCCCGGTGGTGAACGACACGCAGTCGATGCAGCCCCACGGTGTGTAGCCCATCAGATCCACGCCATCGTAAGTCACCGCTTTTTTCATCTCTTCGATATGGGCGCGCAGGTAGTCAATGCGGTAGTCGTCGTTGATGCTGCCATCTTCTTCCACTTTGTCGTAAGCGCCAAAACCGTTTTCGACAATAAACAGCGGCCTCTGATAACGCTCATACAGTTCGCAAAGTGCATAGCGCAGACCTACTGGATCAATCTGCCAGCCCCAGTCAGATGCTTTAACATACGGGTTTGGTACGCTGCCTTCAAAACCAGAGATCGCATCGCCGGTGCCGCCTTCGGCCTTCACTGCATTGGTCATGTAATAGCTGAAACCAAGATAATCGCAGGTGCCTTCACGCAGCACATCCAGATCGCCGTCTTCCATTTTGATGTTAAATCCGCGACGCTCCCACTCGTTCAACACATAGGACGGGTAATAGCCGCGTAGCTGCACATCGGTAAAGACGTAGCGTTCGCGCATCGACTCCTGAGCGAACATCACATCGTCCGGGTTACAGGAGTAAGGATAGAGCGGCACCATCGCCAGCATACAGCCGACTTTCATCTCCGGGTTAATGCGACGCGCAGCTTTCACCGCCAGGGCGCTGGCGACAAACTGGTGATGCAGCACCTGATACATCGTCTCTTCCGGGTTTTCATGCTCGGTATACACCACGCCGGAGCAGCAGTAACCGAACAGCGGTGCACGCCAGTTACGCTGGTTGTTAATTTCGTTGAAGGTCATCCAGTATTTGACTTTGTGCTTATAGCGTTCAAATACCACTTCCGCGAAACGTACAAAGAAATCAACCACTTTACGGTTGGTCCAGCTACCGTATTGCTGCACCAGATGCAGCGGCATTTCAAAGTGGGAGAGGGTGATCACCGGTTCGATGTTGTATTTCAGCAGTTCATCGAACATATCATCGTAGAACTTCAGCCCTTCTTCGTTTGGCTGAGCTTCATCGCCTTTTGGAAAAATGCGCGTCCAGGCAATGGATGTACGAAAACATTTGAAGCCCATTTCGGCAAATAGCTTGATGTCTTCCTTATAGTGACCATAAAAATCAACGGCTTCATGGTTTGGATAGTATTTTCCTGGCAAGACTTCTTTGGTGATTTCGCGCGGCACGCCGTGTGCGCCACCGGTCAGAACGTCACAAATGCTCGGCCCTTTTCCGCCTTTGTTCCAGCCGCCTTCGACCTGATGAGCGGCAACTGCGCCGCCCCATAAGAAATCTTTCGGTAAGGTGAGTTTTTTCACTATCATAGGCTCCAGATGAGTCAATTCTTACAGGAAATAGTACCATGCAGCCAAACGACATCACTTTTTTTCAACGTTTCCAGGATGACATTCTGGCTGGGCGTAAAACCATCACCATCCGCGACGAGTCTGAATCGCACTTCAAAACGGGTGATGTGCTTCGTGTCGGACGTTTTGAAGATGACGGTTATTTTTGCACGATTGAAGTCACCGCAACCTCAACCGTAACGCTGGATACGCTGACGGAAAAACATGCAGAGCAGGAAAATATGACCCTGACTGAACTGAAAAAAGTCATTGCTGACATCTATCCCGGTCAGACACAATTTTATGTGATTGAATTTAAATGTCTTTAAATTGAACTCACGCCTGTTAGTTGAAATTTCGCATTTAATTTCATGATTTTTAGGAGATTAGTCTCAAATCAGAATTTATTTTAGCTAACAGGTGTTCACTGGAACTATTCTCAGTTACGCTGGAGAGGTATACATGTGCGTGTACGTTTCTCCGGAGTAAGTTATGGTTCAGAAGCCCCTCATTAAGCAGGGATATTCACTGGCAGAGGAAATAGCCAACAGCGTCAGTCACGGCATTGGGTTGGTGTTTGGTATCGTTGGGCTGGTGTTGCTACTGGTTCAGGCGGTGGATCTTAATGCCAGCGCCACAGCGATAACCAGCTACAGCCTCTATGGCGGCAGTATGATCCTGCTGTTCCTCGCTTCGACGCTCTATCACGCCATTCCTCATCAACGGGCAAAAATGTGGCTGAAGAAATTTGACCATTGCGCTATTTACCTGTTGATTGCCGGAACCTACACGCCGTTTTTGCTGGTGGGGCTGGATTCTCCGTTAGCGCGCGGGTTGATGATTGTTATCTGGAGCCTGGCATTGCTGGGTATTCTGTTTAAACTGACCATCGCGCACCGATTCAAAATTTTATCTCTGGTGACCTATCTGGCGATGGGCTGGCTGTCGCTGGTGGTAATTTATGAAATGGCAGTTAAGCTCGCGGCGGGCAGCGTTACCTTACTGGCGGTAGGCGGCGTGGTTTATTCGCTCGGGGTGATTTTCTACGTCTGCAAACGCATTCCATACAACCATGCCATCTGGCACGGCTTCGTGCTCGGCGGTAGTGTGTGCCACTTTCTGGCGATCTATTTGTATATTGGGCAGGCGTAATGGGTGTGCCTTTGTAGGCATGATAAGACGCGTCAGCGTCGCATCAGGCATCGGAGCGCAACCGCCGGATGCGGCGTGAACGCCTTATCCGACTTACGGGCCTCGCCCCTGTTGTGATAAAGGTATCAAATCCCAGGCATGATAAGACGAGTCAGCGTCGCATCAGGCGATAAATGCCTGATGCGATAAAGAGATTTACTCTTCGAGCGAATACGGCAGCGGCTCGATATGCAATGTATTCGCATCGTCGCGTACGCGGAAGATGCTGTCCGGTTCCATATCGTTATTCATGACGACTTGTACCACGACCTGGCCATCTTCCAGTTTTACCGCAGCCAGCACCGTACCGGTGCGACGCCAGTTCTCGCCCATTTTCAGCTCTAAGTCTTCACCAGCTTCCGGCAGTCGGCTGGCACTACCTGTCAGCAACCAGAGCGCGCGTTTGTTGGCACCACGGAATTTTGCTCGCGCCACCATCTCTTGTCCGGTATAACAGCCTTTCTTAAAGCTGATACCGCCCAGCGCCTGGAGATTGGTCGCCTGTGGGATAAACTGCCCGCTGTTGGCGGCATCAATCACCGGGAAACCCGCTTCAATGTTTAATGCCAGCCACTGTTGGCTATTGTTCAGTTCCGCTTCACCGCGCAGTTTATCGGTCAGCATATTAGCAGTAGCTTCATCGGTTACGATCAGGAAACGTTCTGCCGGGTGTTCAAACCATAGCAAAGTGGTCGCGCCTTCTTTGACTACCTGTTTTTCTTTCGAAGGCAGTTCGCTAAAGAGATTTGCCAGCGCGGCGCGCGCCTGAAAACCGGCAACACCAAGCAGCACACGCTCGTCGTCTGGCGCGATGGTCACTTTAGAGAATACCGCATATTTTTTCAGTTCAGTCAGCTGCGGTTCACGCACGCTGCGCCGTTCAATCCATGCAAAGCCATCGCCGTCGCGGAACAGACGTAAATTGCTCCACATTTTACCTTTGGCGTCGCAATGGGCGGCGAGCAGGTGCTGATCTTCTGCCATCTGGCTGACATCTGCTGTCACCTGACCCTGCATATATTTTTCGCTGTCCGCGCCAGTAATGGTGGCAAGCGCCCAGTCATCAAGCGTCATCAGCGTCAGCGGTAAACGGGCAGAAGCCGTAGGCTGACGGGGAGGAAAAGGTGTAAAAGCCATAATAGAGTCCTGAGTTGCTTAACGGCGTATTAATGACTAATGGTAAAAGAGCTATGAGGCAATGCAAGTGCTTTCACTACGCGATCTGTGCCTTCTGCGAGGCGACTTCCAAAAAAATGAAGCCATTGAATTGTTGTGAATTAATTTCGCGATCGCGATTGTGTTTACTGATATTCCCGTAAAAGAAGTCGAAAAACACGTTACAATAGCGGGGTACTGGATTTTCGTGAGACAGGAAGACGATGGACATTAACAACAAAGCCCGCATTCATTGGGCATGCCGCCGTGGTATGCGCGAACTCGATATTTCAATCATGCCGTTTTTCGAACATGAGTATGACAGCTTAAGCGATGACGAAAAACGCATCTTTATTCGTCTGCTGGAATGTGACGATCCGGACCTGTTTAACTGGCTGATGAATCACGGTAAACCGGCCGATGCAGAACTGGAAATGATGGTCCGACTCATCCAGACACGGAACCGGGAACGTGGTCCTGTGGCAATCTGATTTGCGCGTCTCCTGGCGCGCACAGTGGCTTTCCTTGCTGATTCATGGGCTGGTTGCCGCTGTTATTTTACTCATGCCCTGGCCGCTCAGTTACACCCCGTTATGGATGGTGTTACTTTCGCTGGTGGTGTTTGATTGCGTTCGCAGCCAGCGGCGTATTAATGCTCGCCAGGGGGAAATTCGCTTGTTGATGGACGGGCGTTTGCGTTGGCAAGGGCAGGAGTGGAGCATCGTCAAAGCACCGTGGATGATTAAGAGCGGCATGATGCTGCGTTTACGTTCTGATGGCGGTAAACGGCAACATTTATGGCTGGCAGCCGACAGCATGGACGAAGCCGAATGGCGGGATTTACGGCGGATATTGTTGCAACAAGAGACGCAAAGATAAAGATGACGGCAAAGCATATGTGCTAAGCCGTCAGTGACATCAGGCGTAATGCTCTGCCATTTCGTTGAGGATTTGCTCGCACCAGCTCTGAATACGCTCGTCGCTAAGGTCATACTGGTTAGTTTCATCCAGCGCCAGACCCACGAACAGTTGCCCGTCAGCAATCACCGGTTTCGGGCTGGTAAATTCATATCCTTCCGTTGGCCAGTAGCCGACGAACTTTACGCCTTTGGTCGAGAGTTTGTCATGCAGCATACCGAGCGCATCGAGGAACCACTCGCCGTATCCCAGTTGATCGCCAAGCCCATACAGCGCAACAATTTTACCTTCGAGGTTCAGGTCGTCGAGCTGATCCCAGACGGCTTCCCAGTCTTCCTGGATTTCACCAAAATCCCAGGTCGGGATACCCAGAATGAGCACATCGTACTGCTCCATTAATTTCGGGGAGTCGTCCTTGAGGTTATGTAAGGTCACCAGTTCTGGGCCGATAATATCGCGGATTTTTTCTGCCGCCATTTCGGTGTAACAGGTGCTGGAACCGTAAAAAAGACCCATATTCATAACGTAAGCTTCTCGATTCTGCTGTGGCTTTTGTGGCTAGTGTATCAGAATCGCTTTAGTCACGGCACAATAAGGCATAATGGATCAAATGAGTGACCATAAGGGGCGCAAGTGAAACAGGATCTGGCACGCATCGAGCAGTTTCTTGATGCTCTGTGGCTGGAAAAAAATCTGGCTGAAAATACGTTGAACGCTTACTGTCGCGATCTGTCAATGATGGTGGAGTGGTTGCATCACCGCGGGTTGACGCTGGCGACGGCGCAAAGTGACGATTTGCAGGCATTACTGGCAGAACGGCTGGAGGGCGGGTATAAAGCCACCAGCTCAGCGCGTTTGCTGAGTGCAGTGCGCCGATTGTTCCAGTATCTTTATCGCGAAAAGTTTCGTGAAGACGATCCCAGTGCGCATCTCGCTTCACCGAAATTGCCCCAGCGTTTGCCAAAAGATTTAAGCGAAGCGCAGGTTGAACGTTTATTACAGGCACCATTAATTGATCAGCCACTGGAGCTACGCGATAAAGCCATGCTTGAAGTGTTGTATGCTACCGGGCTGCGTGTCTCTGAACTGGTCGGGCTGACAATGAGTGATATCAGCCTGCGTCAGGGCGTAGTGCGGGTCATTGGTAAAGGCAACAAAGAGCGCCTGGTGCCGTTAGGTGAAGAGGCGGTTTACTGGCTGGAAACCTATCTGGAACATGGGCGTCCGTGGCTACTGAATGGTGTGTCAATTGACGTGTTGTTTCCCAGCCAGCGTGCGCAGCAGATGACGCGACAGACCTTCTGGCACCGCATTAAACATTATGCCGTGCTGGCGGGTATCGACAGCGAAAAGCTGTCACCGCATGTGTTGCGTCACGCTTTTGCCACTCACTTATTAAATCATGGTGCGGATTTACGCGTGGTGCAGATGCTACTGGGCCACAGCGATCTCTCCACCACGCAAATTTATACGCATGTCGCTACCGAGCGTCTGCGGCAACTTCATCAACAGCATCACCCGCGGGCGTGATGTCTGAAAAGAACGGGAAGATTTATGAAGAAAGGTTTTATGTTGTTTACTTTGTTAGCGGCGTTTTCAGGCTTTGCTCAGGCTGATGACGCGGCAATTCAACAAACGTTAGCCAAAATGGGCATCAAAAGCAGCGATATTCAGCCCGCGCCCGTAGCTGGCATGAAGACAGTTCTGACTAACAGCGGTGTGTTGTACATCACCGATGATGGTAAACATATCATTCAGGGGCCAATGTATGACGTTAGCGGCACGGCTCCGGTCAATGTCACCAATAAGATGTTGCTAAAGCAGTTGAATGCGCTTGAAAAAGAGATGATCGTTTATAAAGCGCCGCAGGAAAAACACGTCATCACCGTGTTTACTGATATTACCTGTGGTTACTGCCACAAACTGCATGAGCAAATGGCAGACTACAACGCACTGGGGATCACCGTGCGTTATCTTGCTTTCCCGCGCCAGGGGCTGGACAGCGATGCAGAGAAAGAAATGAAAGCTATCTGGTGTGCGAAAGATAAAAACAAAGCGTTTGATGATGTGATGGCAGGTAAAAGCGTCGCACCAGCCAGCTGCGACGTGGATATTGCCGACCATTACGCACTTGGCGTCCAGCTTGGCGTTAGCGGTACTCCGGCAGTTGTGCTGAGCAATGGCACACTTGTTCCGGGTTACCAGCCGCCGAAAGAGATGAAAGAATTCCTCGACGAACACCAAAAAATGACCAGCGGTAAATAATTCGCGTGAAACAACAGATACAACTTCGTCGCCGTGAAGTCGATGAAACGGCAGACTTGCCCGCGGAATTGCCTCCCTTGCTGCGCCGTTTATACGCCAGCCGGGGAGTACGCAGTGCGCAAGAACTGGAACGCAGTGTTAAAGGTATGCTGCCCTGGCAGCAACTGAGCGGCGTCGAAAAGGCCGTTGAGATCCTTTACAACGCTTTTCGCGAAGGAACGCGGATTATTGTGGTCGGTGATTTCGACGCCGACGGTGCCACCAGCACGGCTCTAAGCGTGCTGGCGATGCGCTCGCTTGGTTGCAGCAATATCGACTACCTGGTACCAAACCGTTTCGAAGACGGTTACGGCTTAAGCCCGGAAGTGGTCGATCAGGCCCATGCCCGTGGCGCGCAGTTAATTGTCACGGTGGATAACGGTATTTCCTCCCATGCGGGAGTTGAGCACGCTCGCTCGTTGGGCATCCCGGTTATTGTTACCGATCACCATTTGCCGGGCGACACATTACCCGCAGCGGAAGCGATCATTAACCCTAACTTGCGCGACTGTAATTTCCCGTCGAAATCACTGGCAGGCGTGGGTGTGGCGTTTTATCTGATGCTGGCGCTGCGCACCTTTTTGCGCGATCAGGGCTGGTTTGATGAGCGTAACATCGCAATTCCTAACCTGGCAGAACTGCTGGATCTGGTCGCGCTGGGGACAGTGGCGGACGTCGTGCCGCTGGACGCTAATAATCGCATTCTGACCTGGCAGGGGATGAGTCGCATCCGAGCCGGAAAGTGCCGTCCGGGGATTAAAGCGCTGCTTGAAGTGGCAAACCGTGATGCACAAAAACTCGCCGCCAGCGATTTAGGTTTTGCGCTGGGGCCACGTCTCAATGCTGCCGGACGACTGGACGATATGTCCGTCGGTGTGGCGCTGTTGTTGTGCGACAACATCGGCGAAGCGCGCGTGCTGGCAAATGAACTCGATGCGCTAAACCAGACGCGAAAAGAGATCGAACAAGGAATGCAAATTGAAGCCCTGACCCTGTGCGAGAAACTGGAGCGCAGCCGTGACACGCTACCCGGCGGGCTGGCAATGTATCACCCCGAATGGCATCAGGGCGTTGTCGGTATTCTGGCTTCGCGCATCAAAGAGCGTTTTCACCGTCCGGTTATCGCGTTTGCGCCAGCAGGTGACGGTACGCTGAAAGGTTCCGGTCGCTCCATTCAGGGGCTGCATATGCGTGATGCGCTGGAGCGATTAGACACACTCTACCCTGGCATGATGCTGAAGTTTGGCGGTCATGCGATGGCGGCGGGTTTGTCGCTGGAAGAGGATAAATTCAAACTCTTTCAACAACGGTTTGGCGAACTGGTTACTGAGTGGCTGGACCCTTCGCTATTGCAAGGCGAAGTGGTATCAGACGGTCCGTTAAGCCCGGCCGAAATGACCATGGAAGTGGCGCAGCTGCTGCGCGATGCTGGCCCGTGGGGGCAGATGTTCCCGGAGCCGCTGTTTGACGGTCATTTCCGTCTGCTGCAACAGCGGCTGGTGGGCGAACGTCATTTGAAGGTGATGGTCGAACCGGTCGGCGGCGGTCCACTGCTGGATGGTATTGCTTTTAATGTCGATACCGCCCTCTGGCCGGATAACGGCGTGCGCGAAGTGCAACTGGCTTATAAGCTCGATATCAACGAGTTTCGCGGCAACCGCAGCCTGCAAATTATCATCGACAGTATCTGGCCAATTTAGCGTCATCTTCTCTATAAAAAAGAGCGTGGATTGGGTACAATCCCGCTCTTATCACCGCATTTTGACTAGCTCAATAAAAGAAATCAGACCATGTTTGAAATTAATCCGGTAAATAATCGCATTCAGGACCTCACGGAACGCTCCGACGTTCTTAGGGGGTATCTTTGACTACGACGCCAAGAAAGAGCGTCTGGAAGAAGTAAACGCCGAGCTGGAACAGCCGGATGTCTGGAACGAACCCGAACGCGCACAGGCGCTGGGTAAAGAGCGTTCCTCCCTCGAAGCCGTTGTCGACACCCTCGACCAAATGAAACAGGGGCTGGAAGATGTTTCTGGTCTGCTGGAACTGGCTGTAGAAGCTGACGACGAAGAAACCTTTAACGAAGCCGTTGCTGAACTCGACGCCCTGGAAGAAAAACTGGCGCAGCTTGAGTTCCGCCGTATGTTCTCTGGCGAATATGACAGCGCCGACTGCTACCTCGATATTCAGGCGGGGTCTGGCGGTACGGAAGCACAGGACTGGGCGAGCATGCTTGAGCGTATGTATCTGCGCTGGGCAGAATCGCGTGGTTTCAAAACTGAAATCATCGAAGAGTCGGAAGGTGAAGTGGCGGGTATTAAATCCGTGACGATCAAAATCTCCGGCGATTACGCTTACGGCTGGCTGCGTACAGAAACTGGCGTTCACCGCCTGGTGCGTAAGAGCCCGTTTGACTCCGGCGGTCGTCGCCATACGTCGTTCAGCTCTGCGTTTGTTTACCCGGAAGTTGATGATGATATTGATATCGAAATCAACCCGGCGGATTTGCGCATTGACGTTTATCGCGCGTCCGGCGCGGGCGGTCAGCACGTTAACCGTACCGAATCTGCGGTGCGTATTACCCACATCCCGACCGGGATCGTGACCCAGTGCCAGAACGACCGTTCCCAGCACAAGAACAAAGACCAGGCCATGAAGCAGATGAAAGCGAAGCTTTATGAACTGGAGATGCAGAAGAAAAATGCTGAGAAACAGGCGATGGAAGATAACAAATCTGACATCGGCTGGGGCAGCCAGATTCGTTCTTATGTCCTTGATGACTCCCGCATTAAAGATCTGCGCACCGGGGTAGAAACCCGCAACACGCAGGCCGTGCTGGACGGCAGCCTGGATCAATTTATCGAAGCAAGTTTGAAAGCAGGGTTATGAGGAACCAACATGTCTGAACAACACGCACAGGGCGCTGACGCGGTAGTCGATCTTAACAATGAACTGAAAACGCGTCGTGAGAAGCTGGCGAACCTGCGTGAGCAGGGAATTGCCTTCCCGAACGATTTCCGTCGCGATCATACCTCTGACCAATTGCACGCAGAATTCGACGGTAAAGAGAACGAAGAACTGGAAGCGCTGAACATCGAAGTCGCCGTTGCTGGCCGCATGATGACCCGCCGTATTATGGGTAAAGCCTCTTTTGTTACCCTGCAGGACGTTGGCGGTCGTATTCAGCTGTACGTTGCCCGTGACGATCTTCCGGAAGGCGTTTACAACGAGCAGTTCAAAAAATGGGATCTCGGCGACATCCTCGGCGCGAAAGGTAAACTGTTCAAAACCAAAACCGGCGAACTGTCTATCCACTGCACCGAGCTGCGTCTGCTGACCAAAGCACTGCGTCCGCTGCCGGACAAATTCCACGGCTTGCAGGATCAGGAAGCGCGCTATCGTCAGCGTTATCTGGATCTCATCTCTAACGATGAATCCCGCAACACCTTTAAAGTGCGTTCGCAGATCCTCTCTGGCATTCGCCAGTTCATGGTAAATCGCGGCTTTATGGAAGTTGAAACGCCGATGATGCAGGTGATCCCAGGCGGTGCGGCTGCGCGTCCGTTTATCACCCATCATAACGCGCTGGATCTTGACATGTACCTGCGTATCGCGCCGGAACTGTACCTCAAGCGTCTGGTGGTCGGTGGCTTCGAGCGTGTATTCGAAATCAACCGTAACTTCCGTAACGAAGGTATTTCCGTACGTCATAACCCAGAGTTCACCATGATGGAACTCTATATGGCTTACGCAGATTACAAAGATCTGATCGAGCTGACCGAATCGCTGTTCCGTACTCTGGCACAGGATATTCTCGGTAAGACGGAAGTGACCTACGGCGACGTGACGCTGGACTTCGGTAAACCGTTCGAAAAACTGACCATGCGTGAAGCGATCAAGAAATATCGCCCGGAAACCGACATGGCGGATCTGGACAACTTCGACTCTGCAAAAGCGATTGCTGAATCTATCGGCATCCACGTTGAGAAGAGCTGGGGTCTGGGCCGTATCGTTACCGAGATCTTCGAAGAAGTGGCAGAAGCACATCTGATTCAGCCGACCTTCATTACTGAATATCCGGCAGAAGTTTCTCCGCTGGCGCGTCGTAACGACGTTAACCCGGAAATCACAGACCGCTTTGAGTTCTTCATTGGTGGTCGTGAAATCGGTAACGGCTTTAGCGAGCTGAATGACGCGGAAGATCAGGCGCAGCGCTTCCTGGATCAGGTTGCCGCGAAAGATGCAGGTGACGACGAAGCGATGTTCTACGATGAAGATTACGTCACCGCACTGGAACATGGCTTACCGCCGACAGCAGGTCTGGGGATTGGTATCGACCGTATGGTAATGCTGTTCACCAACAGCCATACCATCCGCGACGTTATTCTGTTCCCGGCGATGCGTCCGGTGAAATAAGCATTACGTTATGCTCATAACCCCGGCAAATGTCGGGGTTTTTTAATTGTGCTGCGCGAAAGCAGACAACAATTTTCTTGCTTCACTATTGGCTGCCTGCATCACCATCCACGGACTGAACGCCCACGGCGTGGCATCAATACCGTGTAATACATCTGCTAAATCACACCATTGATAATCCATCACTTCATCATCATTGATCTGTAACGCACTGGTCGTGCGTGCGGCAAATACCGGACACACTTCATTTTCCACAATGCCACTCGGATCGGTGGCGCGGTAGCGAAAGTCAGGATAGATAGATTCAGGAGGCGTAATTTCCACGCCAAGCTCATAACGGCAACGGCGGATCACTGCGTCTTCGTTGCTTTCTCCCAGTTGTGGGTGCCCACAAACCGAGTTAGTCCACACGCCAGGCCATGCTTTTTTGCTCAGTGCGCGGCGGGTAACTAATAATTGTCCTTTGGCATTAAACAGCCAACTGGAGAACGCGAGATGTAAGAGGGTGTCTGCCGTGTGTGCGGCAGACTTTTCCAGCGTACCCGTGGGAACTCCCTGTGCATTCAATAAAATGACGTGTTCCGTTTGCATAATTTCTCACATGTAATTCTGATCACTCATCATTATAGATAATTGAAGAGTGAAATGATTAACCAAGTGAGCGTTTATCGACAACCGCCCGTTTTGAGCGGATGCCGACAGGTAAAAACCATTTAAAAAAGTAGCATCATATATTTGAAGCGACTTTCAATGGCCATTGCAACACAGTCAGAAATGACAGGAATAGAGAGAGTAAAAAGCAACAACAGACTGAATATAGCGCGCATTAAAAGATTCATATTATTCTCCATGCTCATTTTTCTTCAGCTTGCGCATCAGAAGCCACATACGTACTGTCCTGACTTTTAAATCTTTATCAGAGACGGATTCCTTCACCAGGTCAGCATGATGCTGATAGCCATTAAAGAAGACGTTCAGCACAACGGCGCTAAGGGTTGCGAGCATAATGCCGCTATGTAGCAGCGGTTGCAGTACGGCCGGTAACTTAGAAAAGAAATCGTGAGAGAGCGTCGGAGTCATGCCAACGCCGAGACTGATCGCCACAATATAGAGGTTGTAACGGTTGGTGGTGTAGTTACAGCGCGACAGAATTCGAATCCCTGTCGCCAGTACCATGCCGAACATCACCAGCCCAGCGCCGCCCAGCACAAATTGCGGAATGGAGGCGACCAGCACCGCCATTTTTGGCACCATGCCAAACAGGATTAATATAATTCCCGAAGAAATACACACCCAGCGGCTATGAACACGCGTCACGCTAACCAGGCCAACGTTTTGTGAAAATGACGTGTGGGGGAAGCTGTTAAACGTTCCGCCTATCATTGTCCCTACGCCATCGACACGCAGCCCGCGAATAATATCGTGTGAAGAGAGTTTACGACCGACTATTTCACCCAGTGCCAGGAACATCCCCATCGACTCGATAAACACGATGATTAACACGGCAGTCATGGTCAGAATGGAAACGGGATCGAAAATCGGCATACCAAACGACATCGGGGTGACAATCGCAAACCACGAGGCATCATGTAGCCCGGATAAATTGACTTCATTCATCATCCACGAAAGTAAAAAGCCAAATACAATCCCCAGTAATACGGCGACGTTGGACATAAATCCTTTCGCATAGCGAGTAATGAGCAAGATAAAAATTAAGACGGCAAAGGAGATACCTAAATAAACGGGATTACCATATTGCGGATTCCCTTTACCTCCGGCGGCCCAGTCAATACCCACCTGAATGATGCTAAGCCCAATAGAAGTAATAACCACACCGGTAACCAGTGGCGGGAATAAAGGCATCAAGCGACCGATAAGTGGCGCTAATAATGTGGTGATAAAACCCGCGGCAATAGTGGCACCAAATATCCCCAGCAGGCCGATATCCGGGTTCATCCCAATGGCTATCATTGGTGTTACAGCAGCAAAGGTCACCGACATAATCACCGGCAGGCGGATCCCCATAAAGCGGCCGATACCGATACATTGCAATAATGTGACGATCCCGCAGCAAAAGAGATCCGAGCTAATGAGCATCGCAATAGCTTCTTTTGAGAGGCCCAGTCGGTCACCAATCATAAGAGGAACAGCGACTGCACCTGCGTACATGACAAGGACGTGTTGCAGACCGAGTATGATCAGCTTTCCTGGTGATAATATGCGGTCAACCTCATCAGTTGGGCGGTCTTGCCCAGAAGATGAGGGAAGTTGGGAATCTATGGCGCTCATCAGTGTTTCTCCTTTCGCCCGCCAGAGTAAAAAGCAACCGTTTACGTTAATGAAACTGTCTAAACACATGCTCGTGGAGTGCCAGTTTTTGCGAGGAAGGGAAGTTAGAGACAGGAATTGCGGAGGCAATCACATAATCGTGCTTAAACCACGAAAATGACAAGAGAACCTGACAATGGAATTATCTGTAATTTTCTCATATTGATATTTCATTAATCATTCTGGCATGTCGCACTCTCGCATTTAATCGTTTTTATCTGGATAGCGCTCTTTTGATCGGCAATGTTGAAATAATGAAAGCGGCATAGTTTGAGGGGCAATAATTTGAACTCAGTCGCAAAATTATAATTAAAACGGTCATGCTACCTAATATATGCCCGTTTATTGCATCGCGAAATTTGAGAAGACATAACTCATTAAATGAAAGGGATGCAAATGAATAAGTTTATCGCTGCTGAAGCTGCGGAATGTATAGGCTGTCATGCTTGTGAAATTGCCTGTGCGGTGGCACACAATCAAGAAAACTGGCCGCTGAGTCACAGTGACTTTCGACCGCGTATCCACGTTGTAGGGAAAGGCCAGGCTGCGAATCCGGTGGCCTGCCATCACTGCAACAATGCCCCTTGCGTTACGGCTTGTCCGGTTAATGCTCTGACTTTCCAGTCCGATAGCGTACAACTGGACGAGCAAAAATGTATTGGTTGTAAAAGATGCGCAATCGCTTGCCCCTTTGGCGTCGTTGAGATGGTCGATACGATTGCGCAGAAATGCGACCTTTGTAACCAGCGCAGTTCCGGCACGCAAGCCTGTATTGAAGTTTGCCCAACACAGGCGTTACGACTGATGGACGATAAAGGGTTACAGCAGATAAAGGTGGCCCGCCAGCGCAAAACGGCAGCAGGAAATGCGTCATCAGACGCTCAGCCATCTCGCAGTGCAGCGTTGCTCCCCGTTAACTCGCGTAAAGGCGCAGATAAAATTTCAGCAAGTGAACGGAAAAACCACTTTGGCGAAATCTATTGCGGGCTGGATCCACAACAAGCGACTTATGAGAGTGACCGCTGTGTTTATTGTGCCGAAAAAGCTAACTGCAACTGGCATTGCCCGCTGCATAACGCTATTCCGGATTACATCCGTCTGGTACAGGAGGGAAAGATTATTGAAGCGGCAGAACTTTGCCACCAGACCAGTTCCTTACCAGAAATCTGCGGCAGGGTATGTCCACAGGACCGTCTTTGTGAAGGCGCATGTACTTTGAAAGATCACTCTGGCGCAGTCACTATCGGTAATCTGGAACGCTACATCACCGATACCGCGCTGGCGATGGGCTGGCGTCCCGATGTCAGCAAAGTTGTTCCCCGTAGCGAAAAAGTGGCGGTGATTGGCGCTGGGCCAGCAGGGTTAGGGTGTGCTGATATTCTGGCGCGCGCAGGAGTTCAGGTTGATGTCTTTGATCGCCATCCAGAAATTGGCGGTATGCTGACTTTTGGCATTCCTCCTTTCAAACTCGATAAAACGGTATTAAGCCAGCGGCGAGAGATATTCACCGCAATGGGAATCGACTTTCATCTCAACTGTGAAATTGGCCGCGATATTACCTTTAGCGATTTAACTTCTGAATATGATGCAGTTTTCATCGGCGTGGGGACTTACGGGATGATGCGAGCAGATCTGCCGCATGAAGATGCGCCCGGTGTCATTCAGGCTCTACCGTTCCTGACTGCCCATACCCGCCAGCTCATGGGATTGCCGGAGTCTGAAGAGTATCCGCTGACGGACGTGGAAGGTAAGCGAGTCGTGGTATTGGGCGGTGGCGATACGACAATGGATTGTTTGCGGACTTCCATCCGCCTCAATGCCGCCAGCGTGACCTGCGCGTATCGTCGTGATGAAGTCAGTATGCCGGGCTCGCGCAAAGAGGTGGTTAATGCGCGCGAGGAAGGTGTCGAGTTTCAGTTCAATGTTCAACCGCAATATATCGCTTGTGACGAAGATGGGCGTTTAACTGCGGTGGGCCTGATTCGTACCGCCATGGGTGAGCCGGGGCCGGATGGTCGCCGTCGTCCTCGTCCGGTTGCGGGTTCAGAGTTTGAATTGCCCGCCGATGTTCTCATTATGGCCTTTGGTTTCCAGGCGCATGCCATGCCGTGGTTGCAGGGCAGCGGAATTAAACTCGATAAATGGGGCCTGATTCAAACCGGTGACGTCGGGTATTTACCTACCCAGACGCATCTGAAAAAAGTCTTTGCTGGTGGGGATGCAGTTCATGGCGCGGATCTGGTTGTCACTGCAATGGCCGCAGGAAGGCAGGCGGCGCGCGATATGTTAACTCTGTTTGATACGAAGGCATCGTGATGAAATCGTTAATTATCGTTAATCCGGCTGACTGTATTGGCTGCCGTACTTGTGAAGTAGCCTGTGTGGTCGCTCACCCTTCAGAACAGGAGTTGAATGCCGATGTCTTTTTACCCCGGCTGAAGGTACAGCGACTGGACAGCATCAGTGCGCCGGTGATGTGCCATCAGTGTGAAAACGCCCCTTGTGTTGGCGCTTGCCCCGTGGGGGCGCTGACGATGGGCGAGCAGGTGGTGCAGACCAATTCTGCCCGTTGTATTGGCTGTCAGAGTTGCGTCAGTGCGTGCCCGTTTGGAATGATCACCATTCAGTCGTTGCCGGGGGATACCCGGCAACAAATCGTGAAATGCGATCTCTGTGAACAGCGGGAAGAGGGGCCAGCCTGTGTTGAATCTTGCCCGACACAGGCGCTGCAGTTGCTTACTGAAAGAGAACTCAGGCGAGTCCGCCAGCAGCGTATTGTTACCAGCGGTGAGAATCCTCTGTGAAAGAAATCTCCGCGCTGAAAGGCGCGGAGAATCTATTAGATTGCCCAACCACCCGCGTAAAATGCGACCAGTGCGGCAGTAATGATCACCGTACCAATATTCAACTTTTGCCATTCGCGAGCAAAGACACGGCCTACGACCAGTGTCACAAAGCCCAGCATAATACCGGTAACGATATTACAAGTCAGAACGATGAACACGGCACACACCAGGCCAGCCATTGCGTCAATAAAATCGTTGAAATCCAGCTTCGAGACGTTACTTAACATCAGCAAACCCACGTACATCAGAGCGGGTGCAGTGGCGTAACCAGGGATCAAAAATGACAGCGGTGATAAGAACAGAATCAGCAGGAATAACGCCCCCACTACGGTTGCGGTCAACCCTGTTTTACCCCCGGCGGCGGTTCCTGCCGCTGATTCGATATAAACCGCTGCGGGCGCTGCGCCCACCAGACCGGAGAATATTGAACTTACTGAGTCACTGGTCAGGGCTTTGCCGCCATTGATGATCTGGTTGTCTTTATCCAACAAATTCGCCTGACCGGCGACGGCACGGATGGTGCCAGTGGCGTCGAACACTGCGGTCATCACCAATGCCAGTACACTCGGAAGTACGGTTGGCTGGAGTGCGCCCATAATATCGAGGCTGAAAATCAGAGACTTACCATCTTCGCCAGTCAGGCTTGGCATCGCCACCAGACCGTGGTACTTCACCGCTGGATCAAAGATTAAGCCGATGATCGAAATTGCAATAATCACCAACAAGATCCCGCCGGGTACGCGACACTTCTCCAGACCGAAGATGACCGCCAGCCCCAGCAAGCTCATCATCACCGGGAAGGAGGTAAACGCACCGAGCGCCACTGGCAAGCCTTCAATCGGGTTTTTGATAACCATACCCACACCGTTAGCAGCAATCAGCAGCAGAAACAGCCCGATACCGATACCTGTACCGTGAGCGATACCCATCGGCAAATTACGTAAGATCCAGGTACGCACACCGGTTACGGAAATGGCGGTGAAGATGACGCCCATCAGAAATACCGCGCCCAGTGCGACAGGAACGCTAATTTGTTGCCCGAGTACCAGACTGAATGCGGTAAACGCCGTCAAGGAAATCGCGCAACCAATCGCCATTGGCAAATTAGCCCATAATCCCATCAGCAACGAGCCGAAGCCCGCGACCAGACAGGTGGCAACAAACACAGCTGCGGGAGGAAAACCTGCTTTGCCCAGCATTCCCGGAACGACGATAACGGAATAAACCATGGCCAGAAAGGTCGTTAAGCCAGCCAGTACTTCCTGACGAACGGTACTGCCACGAGCGGTAATTTTAAAATAATTATCCAGCGCGCCCTGTGGCTTTGGTGCGTCCGGCGTTTGTAGGATGTCTCCAGACATAATGATGTCCTCACGAGGATGTTAAAGTTTTATTATTAGTTGCGTTCGTACACCAGACGACCATCAACGTAGGTGCGGTAGATCGAACGGTCATCGCCCAACGTCATCATCACGAACAATTTGTCGACTAAAGAAACAGAGTTGTCATAGCGCAGCTGCTGTAGCGGAGTGGCGGTGGGTTCCATCACCACGAAATCAGCCTCTTTGCCAGGTAAAAAGTTGCCAATCAAATCGTCAAGGCCCAGAGATTTCGCTCCGCCGAGCGTGGCCAGGTAAAACGCTTCATATGCCGAGAGGCGATAGCCTTGTAATTGCAACACTTTGTAGGCTTCGTTCAGCGTTTGCAGCATGTTGAAAGTGGTTCCGGCACCGATATCCGTTCCCATGCCCACTTTAACTTTCTTCTGCCATGCTTTTTTCAAGTTGAATAAGCCGCTGCCGAGGTAAAGGTTGGAGGTCGGACAGAAAGCAATGCTGGATTTGGTTTCGCTGAGACGATCCCACTCTTTTTCTTCGAGATGGACGCAGTGAGCAAAGACACAGTTTTTACCGGTCAGGCCGTACTGATGGTAAACATCCAGATAACCATCATGGTCAGGATAAAGCGATTTCACCCAGGCAATTTCATCTTTGTTTTCACAGAGATGGGTATGTACCCACGTATCCGGATATTCTTCTTTCAGACGTTGCGCCATCGCCATCTGTTCAGGAGATGAGGTAGGGGCGAAGCGTGGCGTAATCGCATACAACAGACGACCATTTTTGTGCCAGCGTTCGATCAGTTCTTTGCTTTGGTGATAGCTGCTTTCGGCAGTGTCTAGCAGATAATCCGGTGCGTTGCGGTCCATCATCACCTTACCGGCAATCATACGCATATTGATATGACTGGCGGCTTCAAACAGCGCATCAACGGATTGCGGATGAACAGTGCCAAACACCAGCGCCGTGGTGGTTCCGTTACGTAAAAGCTGCTTGATGAAGAACGCCGACATTTCGCGGGCGTACTCTAAATCCTCATAACGACGTTCAGTAGGGAAGGTGTGTTTATTCAACCACTCCAGCAATTGTTCACCATAGGCCCCCACCATTTCACTTTGTGGATAATGGATATGTGTATCGACAAAGCCCGGTACTATCAGTTTGCCGCGATAGTCGCGCACGCGAATAGTGTCAGGAATTTGATGCTTTCCGTCTTCCCATTCGCCAAACCATTCCACTTTTCCCTGTTTAATGAGTAATAAACCATCCTCAATAAACCGCAGCGCAGAGGCAATCTCTTCCGGGTTATCGACCGTACGGGTGACATCAATAAAACTGCCTCGTACCGCTTTTAACGTGTGTTCTCCTGACATCATTGACTCCTTTACTGTTAATCCATCTCTTCCGCTGAGGTAATACCAGGCAGAACGTTTTCCTGTCGGTAGCCACCAGGGAGGATAATATTTAATAAAATCGCAGTTAACCCGCCAGCACAAATAGGGTTTTCAACTAATACATAAATAGAGGCTGGCAATATTTTAAAAATTTCGGGATCGTAGGAGACGCCAAGCCCTAAACCTAAAGAAGTGGCGACAATAAGTGTTTCACGGCGCTTTAAACCGTTGGTGATGATGATGCGAATCCCAGCGATGGCAATCATGGAAAACATCAACGTCATTGCGCCTCCCAGAACTGCCGAGGGAATGGTCGTGAAGAAGCCGCCAATCATCGGAAATAAGCCGAGGATAACCAGCATTACCGCGATGGTTCGCCCGACATAACGTGAAGCGACGCCAGTCATCTGAATAACCCCATTATTTTGCGCAAACGTGGTTAATGGTAATGAACCGACAGCGGAGGCGATAACAGAAACCAGACCATCTGCCAGCACGCCGCCTTTCAGTCGGGACTGATACTCTTCCCCCTGAATGGGGCGGCGGGAAACCATTGCCGTGGCGGTGATATCGCCGACTGCTTCCAGCACGCTAAGCAGATAAATCGTGCCAACCACCAGGAACTGATGGAAGCTAAAACTAAAGCCGTATTTGAATGGATGTGGGATGGTGATTAACGGCAAATTGCGCATACTGCTGAAATCCACCATGCCCAGGCATAACGATGCGATATAGCCGACACATAGCCCAATAGCGATCCCTCCCATGCGTAGCAACGGACTGCGACAGCAGTTAAAGCCGATCACCACAATCAAAACCAATAAACCAACGCCGAGATGTTCGTAATTGCCGAAGGTACCGCTGCTTTTGGCAGCAAATCCTCCACCAAAATCAATAATGCCGACTTTAATCAGGCTTAAGCCGATCATCAGTACCACAATACCGCTGACAGTAGGCGTAATAACCCGACGTAAATAGGGCAGGATAAAAGAAGAGCCGACAACCAGAAATGCGCCAACGAAGGAGACGCCGAGAAGCGACGACATGATTAACTCTTCGTGAAAACCGTCGCTTTTCATGCTGCTGCCCAGCGCAATCATGACCGTAACAAATGAAAAATTGACTGACTGAATTGAGAGTAGGCCAGAACCGACGATGCCGTAGCGGTTTACTTGTAACCAGGTACCAATACCAGAGGCGATCATCGCCATTGAAACAAGATAGGCAGTTGTTTCAGCGGAAAGCTGTAAGGCCGCACCCACGATTAACGCGGGGGTTACCATCGGAACGAAAATTGCCAACAGATGGGTAATGGCACCAACGAGAGCCTGATGAAAGGGAGGGCGATCCTCCAGTTCAAATATAAGGTCAGAACCTGCATGGTTTATATCAGACATCCCTTCACTCCTTTTAAAGTAAATTTGATCATCTGAATTAGTAAAATAAATTCCCACGAATTTGGGGCGCAGGACGCCTTGAGAACGGCTTATCTCATTTTCGCAGTCACTATTTAGTCATCGTTCAAACAGAGAAACAGGCCGCCGAAGCGGCCATTTATTACTTATATTTTTTCCAGCGCGGTGAGTATTTTCTCCGGTGTGAAATGCCATTCGCGTAACCAGATGCCGCAGGCATCGTGAATTGCGGTAGCAATCGCCGGAGCTGCGCCATTTACACCGATTTCCGAGATCGATTTCGCCCCGAACGGGCCGACTTTATCGTCGCTCGGCACCAGCACAGCGCGGAAATCACGCGGAATGTCACCAATTTTCGGTGCGCCGTAACTGCGTAAATCACGCGTTAACGGGTGACCTTCGGCGTCATAAATGATCTCTTCGCTCATACTGTGGCCGATAGCTCGCAGGGTAGCACCGTAGATTTGTCCCAATGCTAATTCCGGGTTGACCGGTGTACCGCAGTCCAGCAAGGCGTAGAATTTATCCAGGCGGATTTCACCCGTACGCGTGTTGACGGCAACTTCAGCGAAGTTTGCGCCATACGGGAAGGCGAAATCAGGCGTGATATAACTGCCAGTTCCCACCAGTGAACCAAAGCCGGTGCCGGTTTCGCCTTTATGAGCAATATCCCCGAAGCTGACTTCGCCTTTCTTGCCGCGCACGACGCCCGGCGTTGCCAGTTGAACATCTGCCACTGCCTCACCCAACATTTGCGCGCCGTGGAACAGAATTTTCTCCCGCAGATTTTCCGCTGCCAAACGCGCCGCGTTACCTGAGAAGCAAGTACCGGACGAGGCATATGCGCCTTTATCAAACAACGCATGATCGGTATCACCGGAGATAACATGCACGTCCTGCGGTGGGCAATGCAGCACTTCTGCTGCCAGTTTCGTCACCACAGTATCCAGACCAGTACCAATATCCGCACCGCCAGAATGAACGATAAAGGTGCCGTCCGATTCCAGTTTGATCATGCAGTTAGCCTGATCGATATCCGGGATACCCGATTTCTGCATGATAATGGCGACGCCGCGACCGATGTGCCAGTCACCATTTTGCGGTTTCGGTGACGACCATTGGATCATCTCGCGACCCTGACGCAGGATCTCTTCCAGTGCACAGCTGGCGGCGGAAGGAACGGAGGTCGGCGCTTTACCTTCACCGATTGCACCGAGAATTTTCAGCTCTTGCCCTTCGTGTACCCGGTTACGTTCGATAATTTCCAGTTGGTCGATCTGTAACTGTTCAGCCAGTTCCGCTAATGCCATGGTGATAGCGAAGTTACCTTTCGGTGCGCCATAACCCTGATAAGCACCATTTGGGCAAATGTTGCTGTAGTAGGTGGTGACCTGGAAATCGACGTTATCGCACGGATATAACGGCAGCGACAGCGCCGGTCCGTTACACGGTACGGTGAGTGAGTGGTTGCCGTAAGGGCCAGTGTTGGCGCGGAAATCCATCTTCACTGCCGTCAGGCGACCATCTTTTTTCGCTCCCAGTTTGACGGTGACTTTCGCGACGTGACGAGAGGTGTTAGCAATAAACTCTTCTTCACGGGTGTAGCGGAACAGTACCGGACGCCCGGTCACGCAGGTTGCCCAGGCGCACACTTCTTCCAGCAGGATGTCCTGTTTGGAACCAAAACCGCCGCCAACTCGCTCTTTAATGACATGAACTTTATGCTGTTTCATGCCCACGAGGCGCGCGACCTGGCGGCGTAAGTGCCATGGTACCTGGGTGGAGGCGTGGATAACCAGACGATCGCCGTCCATCCGGGTAAAGCAGATATGTGTTTCAGTCGGGCACTGCTGCGCCTGCGTTGAGTTATAGGTTCGCTCAATGATCACATCGGCATCGGCAAAGCCTTTGTCCATATCGCCAATATGACCATGAATACTAGCGGCGATATTTTTGCGAGGGCGAGAACCGATCGGGAAGTTGATGATCATATGCTCGCCGCGCTGGGCTGCATGGCTGTTATCGTCTTCCAGAGTATCTGGCGCACCAGCAACATACACCACCGGTTCATCGTGCACGACAGGCGCATCTTCCGCCATTGCTTCGTCGATCGACATTACCGGCTTAAGCACTTCATATTCAACCTCGATGAGTTTCAATGCTTCGAGCGCAATTTCTTCACTTTCAGCGACCACCGCAGCAACGCGATCGCCGACGTGACGCATTTTTTTGCCGAACATACGGCGGTCAAGCGGTGACGGTTCCGGTGCGCTCTGACCCCCCGGGGTATAGTAGATATCAGGGCAATTCAGGTGAGTAATAACGTGAACGACGCCCGGTAAGGCTTCAGCTTTGCTGACATCCAGATGAGTAATCAGTGCGTGAGCGTGTGGGCTACGTAACATTTTAATGACGCAGGCGTCAGCCGTTACGCGGTCTTCAACATAGCAGGGTTTCGCCTGCACCATTTTCGCGGCATCAGTTTTAGGATAATGCTTGCCAATGACTTCAAGGTCGTCACGGAAAGTCGGAGCGATATCAATGGTGGCCTGCGGATTATTTTTACGTGCAACCGCCAGTTCAATGACCTGATAGTATTGCTGCCAGCCAGCATCGCGGCTGAACAAACCAGAAAGCGCGTCGTCGATCTCTTCGCGGGTAGGTGCGGCGATGCGATCGAGAAGATCGGTGATAATCAGAGCTGCAGCTGGATCGTTATAACCAGACTGCACCACGCCAACATCAACCATTGCCTGTTGAACCAGACTTAACTCGTTCCATTTGCCCAGAGATTCTGCGGTACGAATATCTGCCTTCTCTAACTGTGCGGCAATAAGCAAGGACGCGTTAACGATATTACCGTTAAAGATGATTGCGTCAGAACCGGCAAACCCGAAACCATCATCACTGTTGCGTACAGAGTGCATTCCCATGTTAAACAACAGCTTTTGCACGTTTTCGCCTGGATTAACGGTTAGCTCCTGAGGCGCGCCATTTAAAGTAAAGTGGATGATCATACGGCTTCCTCCCCAGCCTGTTGGCAGTCGGCATACAGGTCGGCTACCAGAACTCCCGTGATATAGCGTTTATAGGCCACGCTGCCCCGCAAATCTTCCTGCGGGAAAATGGCGTTGGCGACAGCCTGTTCAAGTGAATTGCCTTCCAGATTTTGTTTTTCGACATCGTGCAGACGCAGTGCTTTACTGGCGACGCCATCCAGCGCAATTCGCATACCGTCGTGGTCTGTCGTTGCAACGGCTGCCGTCACGACGGTTAAACCTGCCTGAGAACGGCTAATTTTCCGGGTCGCACAGGTGCGATACGGATCTTTAATGATAATTTCGGTTAGCAGGCGATCGCATGGGCAGGCCAGGTAGTCCTCGATTGACAGCGTTTCGCCGTTGCCAAAAACCAGTTCAGCATCCAGTGCCAGCAGGACGGGAAGCAGCACTGACTCTTCCTGCCGGGCGGCGATTTCACCACCAATGGTCGACTGATTACGAACATGGCGTGAGTAAACAAAACCGAGAGCTTCACGCAGTGCTGCAGGAATAAATCGCGCATCACGCAGTGGCTGCAAGCGAGACATTGCACCAATCCGCAGTGCACCGTTATCCCAGTCAACCCAGTCCAGTTCCAGATCCTGTAAGGAAATGGCAATCTTTTTATCGGTACGGGTTGGTGTAGCATTGAGTTTGCTGCCTCCGGCGAACCAGACGGCTTCATCCTGGTAGTGGCGCTTCAGTTCCAGCGCCTGTTCGACAGAGTCGGGCCTGAAAAATTGTTCAATCATCTTCTTTCCTTATTTAACCCTCTTCCCTGCGGGAAGAGGGCATCTGTCATTTATGCCAGCGCATCCATCCGACGCCACATACTGGCAGCGGCTTTTCTGGCTTGTGCATAAATGGAATCGCAATCAAAGTTAAACTGACGGTCTTCATAGACCATCACGCCATTGACCATCACGCTGTGAACGCTGCCTGAGCCCATACCGAAAGCGATATGCCCGGCGATATTGTCTGCCAGCAGCGGCGTCGGCGAGTTGTAATCGCAAATGGTTAAATCGGCTTTGTAACCGGCTTCCAGAAGACCAAATTTCGCGCCAAAGTTGCGGCTCATCAGTTCGTTACCGTTAGTCAGGGCTTTGGCAAAACTGTCAGGCCACAGCGGACCACCCGCATCGCGATGTTTAAAGAAGGCAAATTTCATCTCTTCAAACATGTCCGAACCAATGCCGTCCGTTCCCAACGCCAGATTGCGGATGTCGCTAAGGTGATGGTTGTAGCCGACATGGTTGTTCATGTTTGAACGGGCGTTATGCACCAGGAACGCATCGCGCTGATTGAGTAGGGCGATGTCATCTTTCGACAAGTACAGCCCATGAGCGACCAGCGTTTTGCTGTCGATGAGATCGAATTGCGCCAGTCGTGCCAGCAGGTCTTTGCCGTACCAGTGGTGACTGTAGGAAACGTCGTAAAGGTCTTCCGCAGCGTGAATATGCAAACCACGGCCTGTGGCTTTCACGGCTTCACGCAGCATCTCCAGACCGGCATCCGGCACGGTAAACGGCGCGTGAGCACCGATATGTGCTTCCACCAGATACGGCTCGCTTGTCGCTTTCTTCGCCTCATCAATCAAACGGGCGAAACGGATGTTTTCTTCTACACCTTCCTGCAACTCTTTGATGCCGTTGTTACGGTCAGTAGTTTCAAAACAGGTCATCGCGCGCAGGCCAACTTTTAAAAATGCGTCGCGCAATGTGGAGAGCGACCCGCCGATATACGCCGGAGAGGCATGGTGATCGATAACCGATGTACATCCGCTCTTAATCGCTTCCAGGGAACAAATCAGTCCGCTGTAATAGAGCGACTCTTCATCAAGGGCGCGATCGAGCCGCCACCAGAGATTTTTCAGCGTTGAGATGAAATCCGGGCAGGGGGCGATGTTTGCCATAATTCCGCGGGAAAGCCCCGAGTAAAAATGGTTGTGCGAGCAGACAATTCCCGGCATCACAATCCGGCCATGCATCTCTTTGAAGCTGGCGTCGGGGTAGCGTTGCGTCAGGGCATCGCCGATAGCGACAATCACATCGTTTTCGATGGCGATATCAACGCCTTCCTGCACTTTTGCCGGGTGTAGCTGTACCGCAGTGACATTCTTCAGAATCAACATGATTACACCTCCACGCGGCCCAGCAGATAATGATGATGCTGGTGGACATGGCTGATGATGCGGCACATATCGTTCAGCTCCGGTGGTACGTTGTTAAACTGACCTTTGCTGTCGATGTTTAACACCCAGCTTTGGTTATTCAGACGTACTCGTACCCGGCAATCTTCCACAAGGAAGCCTGGGTTGCTGCTGTTATCAAAGTCTTGCGCCAGGCTGAAGACGGTGATTTTGTCTTTGTACGGTTTACCGTTCCACGGACAGAACTGAGCGCAGTTGCCGCATTCGTTACAGTAAGCGTCGAGGTGCAGCGTCTGGAAACGGTTCTGGAAGCCTGGGACCGCAATGGAGACGTTGGCGCGGTTCGGGCAGACATCCACACACTTGCTGCAAACGTAGTTACATTCGAGGCAGCGAGCGGCTTCCTGGGCGACAAACGCGTCACGATCGTCACTGTTCACCAGCGTGATAGAGATATCGCCTTTACGTTGATAGATTTCCACTGGATTGACGTTGTTCCAGTATTTATCGTTCTGGTGGGAACGGATATTTTCCCGACTAAGGATGGCATCGGTCGCCCGACGCGCGGTTCCGACAGCAGCGACAATGGAGGATGGTCCGCGCTGTACGTCGCCGATCATAAAGACGTCAGTCAGACGAGTTTCGCCATTATGGTCGACGTCTGGCCAGCCGTTTTTGTCCAGCGGCACGCCCATCGCATTCAGGGCTTCAGTATCCTGCTGTTCACCAATGGCGGTGATCAGGCTGTCTACAAGCAGTGTTACTGTTTCATTGGTTTCAACCGGACGACGACGACCTTTCTCATCCGGTTCGCCAAGCGACATAACGCGCAAGGTTAAGGTGCCATCAGCATCGAAACGTTCCGGATTATTCAGGAAACGGAACTCTACGCCGTCGTGCAACGCTTCTTCATACTCTTCGCGCCATGCGGGCATCTCTTGTAGTGAACGACGGTAAACGATCGTTGCTTTTTCTACGCCTGGAACGCGTAACGCCGCACGAGCGCAGTCCATTGCGGTGTTACCCGCCCCGACAACGACCACATGTTTGCCCAGCTTGAGCGCTGTACCCTTGTTGTATTCACGCAGGAAGGGGAGTGATTTCCAGACATTTTGGTTGTCGCCCGCCAGTTTCACACCGCTATTTTTATCAGTGCCGGTGGCAATCAGAACATAGTGGAAGCCCTGATTTTTTAACTGCTCAATGGTTAAATCGGGTGAGCAGCCATACTCAAATTTCACGCCGTGAGCGGCAACAAAATCGATATCGTGCTGAATTAACTCTGCAGGAATACGGAACTGAGGAATGATATTTTTCACCACGCCGCCCGCATTGGCTTCGCGTTCAAACAGCGTAACCGGATGGCCCGCTCTGGCAAGGAAGTAACCTGCTGCCAGACCCGCCGGACCTGCACCAATCACGGCAACCGGATGGCGTGAACCAGAACCGGCTGGTTTGTGCCAGCGTTGCTTATATTCATCCCAACCTTTTTCCAGCGCGACTTTTTTCAGTTCGCGGATATTCAGCGCACTGTCGTAATCCAGGCGGGTACAGTTGTATTGGCACTGGTGATCGCAAATATGACCGGTAATGGCGGGCAGAGCGTTGCGTTGGTAGATGAGTTCCAGCGCGTCGGCATAGCGGTGTTCGCCAAGCAGACGGATGTATTCCGGAATATCTTGCTTGATAGCGCAGGCAGTAACACAGGGGGCAACGTAGCAGTCGGTCAGCGGCAGGTCTTCTGCCACTTCAATACGCTCTTCTGGCTTCCAGTGTTTCTGGGTGTATTCCATGGTTAGCGCGTCTGCTGCCAGTCTGTTCAGTCGTTCGACGTCAACATGGTCAAGTCCCCAGGCGTCGGAGCCTTCCAGCTCGCGCATGCAGGCACTTAAACGCAGATAGCCACCAGGTTTCAGCAGGTCGGTTGCCATAGTAATAGGGCGAATACCTGTATCAAAAATATCGCGGATAGTCAGCTGACTGGCACCACCGGAATAAGAAATGGGCAGTTTGCCGTCAAAGGCGCGAGAGAGAACTGCTGCAACATTGATGGAGAGCGGGAACAGCGCACGGCCTGACATATACATCTCTTCACCAGGCAGTGCGCCTTTATTGTTGATGGTGCCGAGAGTGTTAGTCAGTTTTACGCCAAAGCCGAGTGATTTTTCTTTTGCCAGTGCCATCAGGCGTTCCAGCATTTCCAGTGCTTGCGTCAGCTTGAGGTCGTGATCAAATGACTCTTCTTTTAAGCCTATGTAACCGAAACCGCAGATATCGAGGATCTCACGAACACGCGCGTATCCCAGTAAGGTCGGGTTAAGTTTCACAAAGGTGTTGAGCCCTTTTTCTTCCAGCATGTAGCGGCAAATGGCTTCGATTTCATGCGGAGGACAGCCGTGCATGGTGGAGAGGGTGACGCCATGCACCATACTGGTGGGGATGCGAGCGGGTAAGGCTTGCAAGCTTTCGCGTTTTTCCTGCAATCCGTGGCGAGCTAAAAATGCGTCATCCTGGAGTAATTTATTCAGCGTATCGCGATATTGCGCGAATTTCGGATGGTCAGATGCGTCCATCATATTGTCGATGAACTGTTGCATTGGCGGTTGCTTAATACCTTCGAGGTTGTAACCGACGCTCATATTAAAGATGAACGATTTACCGGAATCAGAAGGTTGGAACATCGCTTCGAGAAGGTGCAGGGCAAACCAGGCTTTGAGGTATTCATCCCAGGCTTTAAGCAGGGTAAATTCGGTAGACCATTCGGTGTTAAAGCACTCGTCTTCGGCATCAATACAGGGCTTTTCCAGCTCCAGGCGGTCAAGAATTTGGACGGTTTTTAGTTCGATGAAACGTCCGCCAGTCAGCCAGGAAGTGACAATATTTTGCGCGAGCTGCGTGTGCGGGCCAGCGGCAGGGCCGACGGGAGTGGCACAGGTTTCACCGAAGACGCTAACAGTTTTACCTTTTACAGGTGAGTAAAACTGTTGCTCGGGAATACCAAAGATTGAGCGTTGTTGTTGGTATTCATCAAATATGCGCGTCAAAAGTTCCTCAAACGGAATGGGACGCATAATATCCCCCATAACCCTCTCCTTAGCTTATACAGATATCATTGAGTGACCGGTGTTGAGAAATCCGGTGGTTTAGGGGGATAGAGCAACAATCGCACCACTCTTGCCAGGTTTGGCGGGAAATATAAAAAAATGTGAGGCGGCTCGAAACTTAAGGGCTTTTTGTGAATGAACTCACAGGTGCCAAATGAGAATTAAAATCACTCCTGAAAATTATTATTGCCAGCCCATTTATCACTTTTTCTCTTTTCTCAAAATCAGTGATTCCTTATCATTATGATAAAGAGTGCTGGAGGGATTAAATATTTGAACGCAATCGTTTAACTACATTTTCTAAATTTTAGTATACCTTTTTTGCGCTGTAATAAAGTCGTCCGGAGTATCAATATCTAAAATTATTTCTGCATTTTCTATTTCGACGGAATAATGATCTCCCATAAGGAGTGCCTGACGCATATTGGTGACATTGGGTCGCTGGATTGCCTGCATCAGGCATGGTTTTGACACTAAAATCGGATGGCCGGGGATGCCATTATGGAGTGGCAGTATTGCGCCATCATTTCGTACCGACCAGATTTTTCTAAAAATATCAATGGTGAGGGTTGGCATGTCACCATGGGTGAGAAAACAATGTTCTGTTTGCACTGCGGGTACTGCGGCCTTGACGGATGTTAGTAAACCCTGCGCATAATCTGGGTTGTGAATAATAGTGATATTGCTCTGGTTCGCATAACGTTCGTGCAGTTCATTACCACGATAGCCGGTGACTAAAATAATTCGGCTACAAAACTGCAACGCATTTTTGATACTTGTATCAAGAATTGTTCCCTGTTGCCAGGGTAACATCATTTTCCATTGCCCCATTCTTGATGATAATCCGGCAGCGGTAATTATACAGTCGATGGCTGACATAGTGGTTCCATTATTTATAGGGGCTAATAACGCCTGATAATTGCGTTACTTCCTGATGGATTAAGTTGGGGATAATTTATCCCAGAGAGGTCATAAAGACTCGTGAAAAGTATAGTTGACCCATCGGCATTAGTCATTGATTTAGGTGCGCAGAAACGTCCCACTGTGATTTCTGTTGTTGGTGCTGGGGGGAAAACCAGCTTGCTTTTTTGGCTGGCAGAACTGCTCCAGGCTAGCGGCAGGCGTGTGTTAATCACGACGACGACACATATGTTTATGCCAACGTCTCACTGGCCCGTGGTTTTCTGTCGTGATCCCGCCATGCTTCCTCATGCGTCTCTTACATCCCCCATTTCATTTTGTTTTCACAGCTGGAAAGCGAACCAGGGAAAAGTGCAGGGATTTACGCCAGAAGCGATTGATGCACTGGTGCAACGACCAGAGTGTGACGTAATTCTCATTGAAGCAGATGGCTCGCGTGGAATGCCGTTAAAAGCGCCTGATGAGCACGAACCTTGCATACCCAAAAGCAGTTGCTGCGTGATTGCTGTGATGGGAGGACATACTTTGGGCGCGAAAGTGAGCACAGAAAATGTCCATCGCTGGTCGCAGTTTGCTGATATTACGGGGTTAACACCTGATGCAACCTTGCAACTGAGCGATCTCGTTGCGCTGGTTCGCCACCCTCAGGGGGCGTTTAAAAACGTACCGCAAGGTTGTCGGCGAGTCTGGTTCATTAACCGTTTTTCTCAATGTGAGAATGCGATTGCACAAAGCGAGCTCCTTCAACCGCTGCAACAACACGACGTAGAAGCAATCTGGCTGGGCGATATACAAGAACATCCTGCAATCGCGCGCAGATTTGTGAATTAGCGGCCCGGGTATTCCGGGTTACTGAAAGGATATCCATTGAGGTTGGTATGAATATTTTCACAGAGGCTGCAAAACTCGAAGAGCAAAATTGTCCGTTTGCGATGGCGCAAATTGTTGATAGCCGAGGCTCGACTCCCCGCCATTCTGCACAAATGTTAGTGCGCGCCGATGGTTCTATCGTCGGTACAATTGGTGGCGGAATGGTTGAGCGGAAGGTGATTGAAGAGTCACTTCAGGCATTGCAGGAACGTAAGCCGCGATTATTCCATGGACGTATGGCTCGTAACGGTGCGGATGCTGTCGGGTCAGATTGTGGAGGTGCAATGTCAGTATTTATCAGCGTCCATGGTATGCGTCCACGTCTGGTGTTGATTGGCGCGGGGCATGTCAACCGGGCGATAGCCCAGAGTGCCGCGCTATTAGGATTTGATATTGCCGTTGCCGATATTTATCGCGAAAGCCTCAATCCTGAACTATTCCCACCATCAACCACGCTTCTCCATGCTGAGTCGTTTGGTGCGGCAGTGGAAGCACTGGATATTCGCCCTGATAATTTTGTCCTGATTGCCACGAATAATCAGGATCGTGAAGCCCTCGACAAACTCATTGAACAGCCCATTGCATGGTTGGGGTTGCTGGCAAGTCGCCGCAAGGTTCAGCTTTTCCTGCGTCAATTGCGTGAGAAAGGCGTGGCTGAAGAACATATTGCCCGTTTACATGCGCCCGTTGGTTACAACATAGGTGCGGAAACGCCGCAGGAGATCGCCATCAGCGTGCTGGCAGAAATATTACAGGTGAAAAATAACGCGCCGGGTGGGCTGATGATGAAACCTTCTCATCCTTCCGGACACCAGCTGGTGGTGATTCGCGGTGCGGGAGATATCGCCAGTGGTGTGGCGCTACGTCTGTATCATGCGGGTTTTAAAGTGATCATGCTGGAAGTGGAAAAACCGACAGTGATTCGTTGTACCGTGGCGTTTGCCCAGGCCGTGTTCGATGGCGAAATGACGGTCGAAGGCGTCACTGCTCGCCTGGCAACCAGCTCTGCGGAAGCGATGAAACTTACCGAACGCGGATTCATCCCTGTGATGGTAGATCCCGCCTGTTCATTGCTTGATGAACTGAAACCGCTTTGCGTGGTGGACGCTATTCTGGCGAAACAGAATTTGGGAACGCGGGCAGATATGGCACCAGTAACAATCGCGCTTGGGCCGGGCTTTACTGCAGGGAAGGATTGTCATGCGGTAATTGAAACAAATCGCGGGCACTGGCTCGGTCAGGTGATTTACTCTGGTTGTGCGCAGGAGAATACCGGTGTTCCTGGCAATATTATGGGGCATACCACCCGACGGGTGATCCGTGCTCCTGCTGCAGGCATTATGCGATCCAACGTGAAATTAGGCGATCTGGTAAAAGAGGGCGATGTGATTGCCTGGATTGGTGAGCATGAAATTAAAGCACCGTTGACGGGGATGGTGCGTGGCTTGTTGAACGACGGCCTGGCAGTGGTTGGTGGTTTTAAAATTGGTGATATCGATCCTCGTGGTGAAACCGCTGATTTCACCAGCGTTTCTGATAAAGCCCGGGCGATTGGCGGCGGCGTACTTGAGGCGTTAATGATGTTGATGCATCAGGGCGTGAAAGCGACAAAAGAAGTGCTGGAAGTGGCTTAAATGAAAATGGCCGGATGGTATTACCCACCCGGCCTGAGACTGATGACAAACGCCAAATTGCCTGATGCGCTACGCTTATCAGGCCTACAAGTGCATTGCAATCTATTGAATTTGCGATGTTTTGTAGGACGGATAAGGCGCTCGCGCCGCATCCGGCATCAACAAAGCGCACTTACTTGACAATCTTTGGCCGGATGGTATTACCCACCCGGCCTTTAAATTACTGACAAATCACCGTTCCTGTTTTGCCTTCAATCCCTTCTTTCGCTTTGCTCAATACGGTAATCAGTGCTTCACGACCTGCGCGAGAGCGAGCAAACGAGGCGGCAGCTTCCACTTTAGGCAGCATAGAACCTTTCGCAAAATGACCTTCTTCGATAAAGCGTTCAGCATCACTTAATGACAGGCGATCGAGCCACTGTTCATTCTCTTTACCGAAGTTAATGGCCACTTTTTCTACCGCAGTCAGAATGATCAGCATATCGGCATCAATCATTTCTGCTAAACGGGCGCTGGCCCAGTCTTTATCGATAACCGCGCTGGCACCACGCAGATGGTTACCTTCACGAATAACAGGGATACCACCACCGCCAACGGTGATCACCACCTGACCTGCATCTACCAGAGCTTTAACCGTTTCTTTTTCAATGATATCAACCGGTTTTGGCGAGGCAACAACACGGCGATAGCCGCGACCAGCATCTTCTTTCAGAGTGTAACCCTGTTTTGTCAGTTGCTCTGCTTCTTGCTCGGTAAAGAACGAACCGATCGGCTTGGTCGGGTTGAGGAATGCCGGATCGTTAGCGTCGACTTCGACCTGAGTAACCAGCGTTGCTACAGGTTTATTAATGCCCCGAGAAAGCAGTTCTTCTCTTAAAGCGTTTTGTAGATCGTAACCAATATAACCCTGGCTTAATGCAACACAGACAGACATCGGCAGCATTGGCGAGTGCGCTTCAGTTTTTGCGGCAGCTTCAAAGGCCTGGTTAATCATGCCCACCTGCGGCCCGTTACCATGAGTGACGATAACTTCATGTCCCTGGGCAATTAAATCAACAATTGCCTGAGAAGTAATTTTTACCGCTTTCATTTGCCCGGCCAGGTCATCGCCCAGCGCATTCCCGCCCAGGGCGAGAACAATTTTCTTACTCATTTTTCCTCACTCATCATTCTTGATTGTGTATAGATCCCTGGCAGTGGTTAGAGCACGGGAGGGACAAACGGTTTGCGTCGCAGGAAACGACCTCGCCCGGCTTTGCCTGTAAAGGTGCCGTCACAGAAAATCGTTTCACCACGGGATAAGGTTCTGACAATCGCGCCCTGACAGGTAAAACCCTCCCATGGCGAGTAGTCGGCGTTGTCGTGGAGATGGCGATGCTGAATTTGTTGGCTCTGACGTGGGTCGATAATCACCACGTCGCCGTCGGAACCGGGCGCTAATAATCCTTTTTGCGGCCACAGGCCAAACAGCCTGGCGGGCATTGCGCTGGTTAATTCAACAAAGCGTTCCGGTGTTATACGTCCCGTCATCACGCCACTGGAAAACAGTAACTGCATGCGGTTTTCCACACCGGGTAAGCCATTTGGGCAGCGACTGAAATCGCCTTTAGAAATTTGCAGGCGTTGAGCCATCGAGAAGGTGCAGTGATCGGTTGCCACCACGTCAATCGCACCATCGCTGATGCCACACCACAGTTTGTCCTGCTCGCGTACGTTACGCAGCGGTGGGCTAAGAATGAACTTCATGCCATCTTCTGTATCGTAACTGCGTTCGTCCAACAGGAGATATTGTGGGCAGGTTTCAACCCAGACTGGCTGGTGATTCGCACGGGCAAGACGCAGATAATCCAGACCTAAGCCGTTAGACAGGTGCACGATATAGAGCGGGGCGTTACCGGCAATTTGTGCCAGGTTAATCATGCGGGCGATGGCTTCCGCTTCGCATTCCAGAGGGCGACTCAAGGCGTGATAGCGCGGCGCGGTTAACCCTGCGGCGATAAACTCCGCCCGCTTGCTGGCGATAGCCGCATCATTTTCCGGGTGCACGGTGGTCAGCGCGCCGGATTCATGCAGACGGCGTAATGCCTGCAAAACCTCGTCATCGTTGAGTTTGTATTGATAGGTTAAATAGAGTTTAAAACTGCTCAGTCCTTCCTCGACCATCATCGGGATTTCGTTGAGGATTGCGTGATTAATGTGCTGGATCACACCGTGAAAGCTGTAATCGATGACCGCTTTATGGGCGGCATAACCACGATAAACCTCCAGTTGATGGCGTAACCGACAGCCGTTTGGGCCAAATCCCATATGGTCAATAATGGTTGTTGTACCGCCACACGCAGCTGCGCGGGTACCGGTAAAAAAATCATCACAACTGCGCGCGATGCCGACATCAATATTGAAATGCGTATGGACATCCACGCCGCCAGGGAAAACGTAACAGCCAGTGGCATCAATTTCTTCATACGGGAGCTGCGGCGAAATATTGTTGCCCAACTGGCGAACAATCCCGCTTTCAATCAGCAAATCCTGTTTGGCTTGTCCATCTGCGTTAACGACAGTGCCGTTTTTGATCAATACGCGCATAGCAAACTCCAAAAACCCTCCGGCGAACCGGAGGGGAATAAGTGAAGAGTAATTATTCGGTTGCCAGCCAGCTTAACGGGATTGCAGCGTACATCGCGGCACAGGTCACTAGGTGAGATTTCCAGGTTTTTTCGTTAGGTGCATGCGCTTCAGGTTCTTTACCCGGGCCAAAGCCGATCACCGGAATGCCGTGACGGCCCATGATAGATACGCCGTTAGTTGAGAAGGTCCACTTATCAACAACCGGCGCTTTGCCAAACAGCCCTTCGTAGGCATTCACCAGTGCTTTAACGGTGAAGTGATCTTCTTCCACTTTCCAGGTCGGGAAGTAGCATTCGGTTGGGTAAACCAGGCCAGTCCAGGACGGACGGTCGTAGTTGTACATAGAAACAACCGCGTTAGCTTTCTGTACTGCAGGCAGGGCGCGGATTTCGTCCAGCGCGCCTTCCCAGGTTTCGCCCCAGGTCAGACGGCGGTCAATAGAGACGGCGCAGCTATCTGCTACAGCGCAACGGCTTGGGGATGTGAAGAAGATTTCAGAAACGGTGAGGGTGCCTTTGCCGAGGAATTCGTCATAACCCAGACGTTGGGAGAGTTCTTGTAATTCGCCAAGAATCGGACCCATTTTGAAAATGGCGTTGTCACCGCGTTCTGGCGCAGAACCGTGGCAGCTAACACCCTGAACATCAATACGAATTTCCATACGACCGCGCTGACCACGGTATACCTGGCAGTCGGTTGGTTCGGTACTGACCACAAATTCCGGGCGAATGCCGGATTGTTCAATAATGTACTGCCAGCACAGACCGTCGCAGTCTTCTTCCTGCACAGTACCGGTAACCAGCAGGGTATATTCATCTTCCAGACCGAGGTCTTTAATGATTTTACCGGCATAAACCATAGATGCCATGCCGCCTTCCTGGTCGGAAGTACCGCGACCACCGATTAGCTCATCAGTTTCCATGCCTTCGTACGGATCGAAGTCCCAGTTTTTGATGTTGCCAATGCCGACGGTATCGATATGAGCGTCCATTGCCACCAGACGCGGGCCGTGGCCGATATAACCGAGAACGTTGCCCATCGGGTCGATTTCAACTTTATCGAAGCCGACTTTTTCCATCTCTTCTTTAATACGATGTACTACGCGTTTTTCGTCGCAGCTTTCACTGGGAATAGCAACCATGTCGCGCAGGAAGCGAGTCATGTCCGCCTGGTAATCTTTTGCTTTTTCAAGAATCAGTTTGAATGGAATATTCTTAGCCATTATTTTTCTCCAGATTTTTTACTCCCCGTTTTGCAGGGAGTAGTTCCAATAGGGTGATTAAGGTGCTACAGCGTGTTTGCCTTCCCAGACAACTTCGCGGTAGTGCTTCACGTCGGTGTCGCCTTCAGTACTGATAACCAGCACTACGGCATCTTTGTTCAGCGCCAGTTTTTCCATCAGGCTTTGACGTTGCGGGTGATAATGAACCGCTGCGAGAACGCCCAAACCGACAGCGCCGGATTCACCGGAGATGATGCGCGGGTCGTTGCCGTACGGATTACCCAGCACGCGCATACCTAATGCGGCAACGCTGTCCTGGCAGGAGATGAATTGGGTGGCGCAGTTACGTAGGATTTCCCAGCCCAGCGGGTTAGGTTCGCCACAGGCCAGGCCCGCCATGATGGTGGCCATATCACCGCCAACGTTGACGATGTCGCCTTTGACGCCGGAGCGATAAATACAGTCAGCTTTGTCAGGTTCAACAATAATGCTGTGCAGATTTTGCGGGCTGTAGACGTCGACCAGATAACCCAGCACACCACCGGCCATTGCTCCGACACCGGCTTGCAGCAGAACGTGCGTCGGGGTTACGCCCATTTCACGCATTTGCTCGACGGCTTCATCTGCCAGGGTTGCGTAGCCTTGCATGATCCAGGTTGGGATTTTGGTGTAACCTTCCCATGCCGTGTCCTGTACCACTTCCCAGCCGTGCTGCTGCGCGTGTTGCATGGTCAGGCGAACGGTATCGTCATAGTTCATATCTGTGACGATGCACTTGGCACCGAGGTTCAGAATGGCGTCAACGCGTTCCTGAGCAGAACCTTTCGGCATGTAAATCACCGCATTCTGTCCGAGTTGCTGTGCTGCCCACGCCACACCGCGCCCGTGGTTGCCGTCGGTGGTGGTCGCGAAAGTCATTTTTTCGCCGATGGTATTTTTCAGGTGCTCAAATGACAGCGTTTCGATATCAAGATGATATTTTTCACACAATAATTGAGCGATGGCGTACGCACCGCCAAGCATTTTGAAGGCGTTCAGACCGAATCGTTTTGATTCGTCTTTGACGAGAATTTTCTTCACACCAAAAAGGTTTGCGAGATCGTCCAGCGCACAAAGCGGTGTTGGGCGATAACCAGCTATTTTCTGGTGGAACTGGCGCGCCAGTTTGGCTTGGCTTTGCGAAAAGAGCGGTGATGTTTCGCCGTTGAAAAATTTGTTATCGGCGATATCAATCTTCAATGAGAAAACGGACATATCCTATCCTTTTGGCCTCTGGAAATAGAGGGCCGACCAGCTGATCGGCCCGAGGGGTTATTTCACGCGTTCTTGCGCTTCTTTCAGCAGTTGCTCGAGCAGTGCACCTGGTTTGGCGTATTTACGGGACAGGATCATCGCGGCGATGATATAAGGCTTCCAGCTGGCTTCTTTGTAGGTAGCGATACGGTATTTTTCGAATACGCCTTCAGTCACTTCACCTTCTTTACAGGATACGCCGCTGATATCAGCTGGCAGGCAGTGCATGTACAGGGCTTCGCCATCACGGGTCAGTTCCATCATCTCTTCAGTACAATGCCAGTCTTTGTGTTGCGCGTTCTGTGCCAGACACTGTTTTTCCAGTGCTTTTAAGCCTTCGTGATCGTTCGCACGCAGCAATTCAGTACGCTCTTCCATCACTTTGTAAGGTGCCCATGACTTCGGATAAACGATGTCTGCGTCTTTGAAGGCTTCTTCCATGCTGGTGACCTGACGGAAGCTACCACCGGAGGCTTTAGCATTGTTTTTCGCCACTTCAACCACATCCGGGATCAGGTCGTAGCCTTCCGGATGGGCCAGGGTGACATCCATACCGAAGCGAGTCATCAGACCGATGATGCCTTGTGGTACAGAGAGCGGTTTGCCATAGCTTGGAGAGTAGGCCCAGGTCATGGCGATTTTTTTACCTTTCAGGTTTTCCAGTGAACCAAAGTGTTCACGTAACCACGCGAGGTCAGCCATTGACTGAGTCGGGTGGTCAATATCGCATTGCAGGTTCACTAAAGCCGGACGCTGTGGCAGTACACCCTGCTTGTAACCGTCATCAAGTGCAGCGCCAACTTCACGCATATAGGCGTTGCCTGCGCCCAGATACATATCGTCGCGAATACCAATAGCGTCGGCGCAGAAGGAGATCATATTGGCGGTTTCACGCACGGTTTCGCCGTGAGCGATTTGTGATTTGCCTTCGTCGAGATCTTGTTGTTCAAGGCCGAGCAGGTTAAGCGCGGAAGCATAAGAGAAGCGGGTACGGGTGGAGTTGTCGCGGAATACGGAAATACCTAATCCACTATTAAAGACTTTGGTTGAGATGTTTTCAGCACGCAGTGCTTTTAATGCTGCGGCAACGTCCAGTACTTGTTTCAGTTCATCTGGCGTCTGTTCCCACGTTAACAAAAAATCTTTCTCGTGAAGGTGAGAGGTCAGCGAATTGATATCCTTAATCAGCTCATTAACAGTTTTCATCATAAAGTCCCGGTAGTGGAATGACAGGCAAAGTGGTTTATTTCACTGTGACTTGCCAAAGTGATTGGTGTTTTCACAGCTATACCTGGGACTAACAATAAGTGTGCCAGAATTATCCGCGCGGCTGCAAAAGACTAATTTGACGGATAATGTGTGGGGTTGATCACAAATTGATGCCAGCTTCTGGTTGTTTGTAAAATACGAAAACGTTTGGCTTTTTTTATCGCGTTATTTATTTGCTGCTAAGTATCAGAAATAAGATAAAGGGGCAGGCTATCTCTCTTCAGTTTGATAAACTCACCGCCGTAATTCTCATATTGATATAGAAATGTGATATCTCTTCCATAATTTCATTAGAAAATGATAAAAATCTTATGTTTTTATCAAAGCCAATTTCGCCTGAGTTAATATCATCATGATCTGTGAACCATCAACGTCTTCAATGATCGACTTTTAAGTAAGTCTGGAAGGTAAAGCTATGGAGCTTGCTACTACGCAGTCAGTATTGATGCAAATTCAACCGACAATTCAGCGTTTTGCCAGAATGCTTGCCAGCGTTTTGCAGCTTGAGGTTGAGATCGTTGATGAAAACTTGTGTCGCGTTGCCGGAACGGGCGCGTATGGGAAGTTTCTTGGTCGCCAGTTGAGCGGCAACTCACGCCTGCTCCGCCACGTCCTGGAAACGAAAACTGAAAAAGTTGTGACACAGTCTCGCTTCGATCCCCTTTGCGAAGGTTGCGATAGTAAAGAAAATTGCCGCGAAAAAGCATTTCTGGGTACGCCTGTCATTTTACAGGATCGTTGTGTTGGGGTGATAAGTTTGATTGCCGTTACCCACGAGCAACAAGAGCATATCAGTGATAATTTACGCGAATTTTCTGATTATGTTCGCCATATATCCACCATTTTTGTTTCGAAACTTCTGGAGGATCAGGGGCCAGGAGATAACATCAGTAAAATATTCGCGACCATGATCGATAATATGGATCAGGGCGTATTAGTTGTTGATGATGAAAGTCGGGTTCAGTTTGTTAATCAGACTGCCTTAAAAACACTTGGTGTTGTACAAAATAATATTATTGGGAAACCTATCCGTTTCAGACCATTAACATTTGAGAGTAATTTTACTCATGGACATATGCAGCATATTGTTTCGTGGGACGATAAAAGTGAATTAATCATTGGTCAATTGCATAACATTCAGGGCCGACAATTATTTTTAATGGCATTTCACCAATCGCATACCAGTTTTTCTGTAGCAAATGCACCTGATGAACCACATATTGAACAATTGGTTGGCGAGTGCCGTGTTATGCGGCAATTAAAACGACTCATTAGCCGTATTGCACCCAGCCCATCCAGCGTTATGGTGGTTGGTGAAAGCGGCACGGGTAAAGAAGTCGTCGCCCGAGCAATCCATAAGTTGAGCGGAAGACGGAATAAACCCTTTATTGCTATCAACTGTGCCGCGATTCCGGAGCAGCTTCTGGAAAGCGAACTGTTCGGTTATGTTAAAGGCGCATTTACTGGCGCTTCTGCCAACGGTAAAACAGGGTTGATTCAGGCGGCGAATACGGGCACGCTGTTTCTCGATGAAATAGGTGATATGCCATTAATGTTGCAGGCTAAATTACTGCGCGCTATTGAGGCGCGTGAAATTCTGCCGATTGGTGCCAGTAGCCCAATACAAGTCGACATTCGCATCATTTCTGCAACTAATCAGAATTTGGCCCAGTTCATTGCCGAAGGTAAATTCCGCGAAGATCTCTTCTACCGACTTAATGTTATCCCGATAACTCTGCCACCGCTGCGTGAACGTCAGGAAGATATTGAACTATTGGTGCATTACTTTTTACATCTGCATACCCGTCGTCTGGGATCGGTTTATCCTGGCATTGCTCCCGATGTCGTCGAAATATTGCGTAAGCATCGTTGGCCCGGAAACCTGCGCGAGTTAAGCAATTTGATGGAATATCTGGTTAACGTGGTTCCTTCAGGTGAAGTTATCGACAGCACGCTATTGCCGCCAAATCTGCTGAATAATGGCACAACGGAGCAAAGTGATGTAACAGAGGTCAGTGAGGCGCACCTGTCACTCGATGATGCGGGCGGCACGGCGCTGGAGGAGATGGAAAAGCAAATGATCCGCGAGGCGCTTTCACGTCATAACAGCAAGAAGCAAGTTGCTGATGAACTGGGCATCGGCATTGCTACGCTCTATCGCAAGATTAAGAAATATGAGTTGTTAAACACATAACCTCAGTGAATCCGGCCTGAATTCAGGCCGGATATCCTTTTACTTCGTTTTCTCGCAATCCAGAACTGTATTTACAATCATCTGATACCCCGTGCAGCGACAAAGATTTCCCGCCAGTCCGCGACGAATTTCCGTAATGGTTAATGGCTTCTCGCGTGGTTTCGCCAGCATTGCCGTGGTAGCCATAATCAGGCCAGGCGTACAAAACCCGCACTGCACTGCGCCGGATTTCGCATAAGCCTGCTGAACATGAGAAAGTTTTCCGCCTTTCGCTTCACCTTCCAGCGTGCGGATCTCTTTTCCTTCAGCCCAGGCGGCAAGGTATAAGCAACTGTCTATTGCTGTGCCGTCGACCAACACCGTACAGGCACCACATTCACCCACGCAGCACCCTTGTTTGACACTTAGCAGTCCTTGTTCGCGGAGTAATTCCGAGAGCGGCGTGCCTGGTGCGGCGTGAAGCTGAAAAGGCATCCCGTTAATGGTGCATTCGATGGTAATTGTTTCGCTGTGATTCATTGCAATTTTCCCCCCGCCGCGGCGACGGCTTCGCTAATCACTTTTTTGGTCATCGTCTGGATGAGATGCAGACGAAACTCTTTACTGGCCCGCCATGAAGAACGCGGGGCGACATCTTGCAGGACAGATTCGCTGATAGCTTCCAGCGTTTGCAGGTTTAATGGCGCATTTTGTGCAGTCTGTTCGGCATGTTGGCAGCGAATCGGCGTTGGCGCGGCAACACCAAATGCCAGGCGTAATTCGCTGAAATTGCCGTTATCCAGTCGGCAATGTGCGGCGCAGCCAATCGTTGAAATATCCATTGCGTCGCGCATGGCATATTTAAAATGCGCGCTGCCCGCGTGTTCTTTCGGCTGTGGCGGAAAATGAAAGGCGACGAGGATTTCGTCATGCTCAAGAGACACTTTGCCCGGCCCGGTGTGAAAGCCATTAATCGGGACGAAACGAACACCGCGCGGGGAGTGGATCTCCAGTTTCGCGTCATAAATTAGCGTTGGCGTGGCAGAATCTGCGCTGGTGGCACCGTTGCAAATATTTCCACCGTAGGTAGCGACGTTACGGATCTGCGGTCCAGCAATGGACGTGGCCGCAGCACATAACGCCGGGAGATGACGTTGAGTTATAGGATCTTCTATTAGCTGGGTAAATGTCGTTGCAGAGCCGATACGTAGCGAGCCATCTTCCGCCAGCGTAATTCCCCGCAGCTCCGCCAGATTATGAATATCAACAATATGGCGATAACGGTCATTGTGATGGTGGAGCTGAATCAGTACGTCAGTGCCACCGGCGAGCAGTTTGGCCTGCGGGTTGTCAGCCAGCAGGTTGATGGCATCGGCAAGGGTTGCTGCGCGATGGTAAGAAGCAAAATCAAACATGATGTTATCCTCAAATCAATCCTGCCAGATGGAACTCTTCATATAACCGTTTTGGCGTCAGCGGCAGTGTATTGATTGCAACACCGGTAGCCATCTTCACCGCGTTACGAATAGCAGCGGCAACAGGAATTATTGGTGGCTCACCCAGTGACTTATGTCCGTATGCGGATTGCGGCTCATTGATTTCGACGAACGCGCTTTCCAGTTGTGGCAGATCCGGCATGGTCGGCATTTTGTAATCCAGCAGATTGGGGTTACGGACCACGCCGCTTTTAGCATCGATGATCATCTCTTCAAATAGCGCCCAGCCAATGCCCATTCCCATTCCGCCGTGTACCTGACCTTCTGCCAGCAGTGGATTAAGAATATGCCCTGAATCATGAACGTTGAGGATGCGGTTGATGGTGACTTTGCACAGCGCAATATCGACCGTCAGATCAACAAAGGTACAGCCAAACGCCGGTGGGTTAGTGGTGGTTTTGATGGAGCTTTCAGCAGAGAGCTGCCCGCCGCGTTCAGGGTGGTAGAAAGCGTCCATCGCCAAATCTTTTAACGACATTAACGGCTCTTCCGGTCGTTCAACCAGCACGATATGGCCTTTTATCAGGGTCAGATTCATCGCTGACTGATGTAGCATGACTGCGGCGTGAGCGATGATTTTCTCTTTTAATAATAGTGCCGCACTGCGCAGCGCAGGCGCGGCAACATAGCTCTGGCGTGAGGCAAATGCGCCGGGATCGAACGGCGTAACGTCGGTATCTTGAGTTGAAATAACGCGAACGTCGCTGACCGGAACCCCCACGGTTTCTGCCACCATTTGCGAGAAGACGGTGTCGGCACCCTGACCGATTTCCGTCGCGCCGCTTTGCACGTTGATGGTTCCATCCTGATTCATCAGAAGGCGCGCGCCTGCTATTTCTACGCCGACAGGCCAGGTGTTAGAGGTGTAGCTAAAACAGGCGACGCCAACGCCGCGGCGCAAATTGCCTTGCTGGTTCTGGCATTCTGCACGGCGTTTTTCCCATTCAAAGATTTTCCGGCCTTTTTCAAGACACTCCGGCAACCCTGCGCTGTAAATACGTTTGCCCGTGAGCGGATTAGCATCTCCTTCGCGGGCGGCGTTGCGTAAACGAATTTCAACAGGATCAATACCTAACGCTGTCGCGGCGTCATCAAGCATAGACTCAACGGCAAATACGACTTGTGGCGCGCCATAACCACGCATCGCACCAGCCGAGGGGAGGTTGGTATAGCAGGTCTTTGAACTGTAAGCGTAGGCACAACGAGGATAAAGGTAAGCGACTTTATTCCCCCCCGCAGAAGCGATGGAGTGCCCGTGAGATGCATAAGCGCCGGTGTTAGACAGAACATCCAGACTATAACCTTTCAATGTTCCGTCGCGGTTCACGCCCATTTGCCCGTCAATGGTAAAAGCGTGGCGGGTACGGGTTGCGAGGAAACACTCTTCACGGCTAAGGGAAACTTTCACCGGAATGCCGCCAAGCTTGCTGGTCAGGAATGCCGCCATTGGCTCTTCCAGTACATCCTGTTTATTACCAAAACCGCCACCGACAAATGGTTTGATGACTCGTACGCATGACCAGGGAATATCCAGCGCCTGACCAACCACGCGGCGAACAATGTGCGGGATCTGGGTGCTGGAAACGATGGTAATTCGCGAGTCATCCTCCATCCACGCCAGCGATGTTACGCTTTCCATGTGACAATGTTGAATAACGGGGGTCTGATAGTGCCCCTGTACCTGGTAGTCGGCGGCATCGATTGTTTGTTGGACATTACCCGTCGACATCGTGCTTTGTTTCAGTAAATTGCCACCGTTATGGATTGGTGCAGCGTCTTCTGCCAGCGCCGCTTCTGGCGTGGTGATAACGGGTAATTCTTGCCACTCAATGCTGACCAATTGCGCCGCTTTTTCTGCCGTGAGTTCATCGCGGGCCACGACGATGGCAACGGCGTCACCATGATGACGAACATGGCGAGTTAGCAGTGCGCGATCGGCGGTATCGCGCTTGTTTTCGTCAAGTGTCCAGGCATGCCCAGCTGTAGCGAATGGAATATCAGGCACATCTTCCCAGGTAAAAATCGCCAGTACGCCCGGCAAACTTCTGGCTTGTTCATCATTAATACTTACGGCATAACCATGTGCGATAGGGCTACGTACATATTTCGCATAACACATGCCCGCCATAACATAATCGTCAGTATATCGTGCCCGCCCGGTGACCTTAGCAATGGCATCGACGCGCATGCATGATTCACCCGTAGCGGTTGCTTCCCGCGCTTCCATAGAAATCCCCTCGATTTGAACATTTGGTTCTTATGGCAAAGATTTAGTCTAAGCAGGCAAGATTTACGCCAGAAACGACGATAAGCGTTAGGGGAGGTAGGAAGTGTGATGACGTTAAAAAAACACAGATATGATACGAAACAGGACTCTGAATAGGGGCAGTGATACGTATCAATATGAGTGGCGATAAAATCAATGTGATAAATTGGGATTATTACGCATCAGGATGGGAAATAGGGTAAAAAGTCAGGAAGTTCGATACCTCTACAGCGAATATTTTGCTGATGATACTTCCCTTTGCCAAATGAAATTAACCTCTTTCTCTATTACCACGTTTTTCCAGAAGCAAGAGATTGGGTATCAAGAGGCTGGCTGCTATGATAAGGCGTCTTGTTTTTTAAGCGAGGAAAGATTTTGAGTGCGGGACGCCTGAATAAAAAATCTCTGGGTATCGTGATGTTGTTATCGGTTGGACTGCTTTTGGCGGGCTGTTCGGGTAGCAAATCATCCGATACAGGAACGTATTCCGGCTCCGTTTACACCGTGAAACGGGGGGATACGCTATATCGTATTTCGCGCACCACGGGAACCAGCGTAAAAGAACTGGCGCGACTGAACGGCATTTCCCCCCCTTACACCATTGAAGTTGGTCAGAAACTAAAACTGGGTGGGGCGAAAAGTAGCAGTATTACACGTAAATCAACCGCCAAATCAACGACCAAAACCGCATCGGTTACACCGTCATCAGCGGTACCGAAATCATCCTGGCCGCCAGTAGGGCAACGTTGTTGGTTATGGCCAACGACAGGGAAAGTTATCATGCCGTATTCGACAGCAGATGGCGGCAATAAAGGGATTGATATCTCAGCTCCACGGGGTACACCTATTTACGCCGCGGGTGCAGGAAAGGTGGTGTATGTGGGCAACCAGCTGCGTGGCTACGGTAATCTCATCATGATTAAACACAGTGAAGATTACATTACGGCTTACGCCCATAATGACACGATGCTGGTAAATAATGGGCAAAGCGTGAAGGTTGGGCAAAAAATCGCCACTATGGGGAGCACGGATGCGGCATCTGTTCGCCTGCATTTCCAGATTCGTTACCGTGCAACGGCAATTGATCCGCTACGTTACTTGCCGCCTCAGGGCAGCAAGCCAAAATGCTGATGGCGAATTAATCAGCAGTCAGCAGCGTGGCACTTGCTAAGGAGAGCGTAAGGTTTATAATGCCTTACGCATCTCGAAGCGGGCGTAGTTCAATGGTAGAACGAGAGCTTCCCAAGCTCTATACGAGGGTTCGATTCCCTTCGCCCGCTCCATGACCTTTCTTAAAGTATTCCAACTTACTGAATCCTAAGGGATACGGCTTTAAGCCTTCCGGTAGTTTTACTCACTGTAACCAACACTGTAACTAAATTTGTTGAAATAGTGAGCAGACTTAAGATCTCAGTACATGCTCAACTCAAAAACCTATCTTTATCAGCGCAATGGCGTTTTTTATATCCGCCTCAGGATGAAGTCCACAGATCTCCTGACCGTTTCGCATCCTTCCCAAAGCCGTTATAAAATAGCGTCAATATCACTACGGACTAAGGATAGACGTACCGCTATGGCTTACTCACGGCATATCAAGGCAGCACTTAAAGCAATCCATGCAGACAGACCCAACGCTTCCTATGAGGAGATGAGGGAACATCTGAGGGACATCGCAGAGTGGGAGTTGTCTACAGGTCGTTCAGACCTCTTCGAGCCAGATATGAGAGATCTGTACCGTGACCAGTATGGGGAAGTGGGAGAAAATCTTGTCCATGCTCTGGCAAGTGAGCCACTGACTATTGACCAGCATCGTTATATCAATGAGGCTCTTAAGGTGCTCAAGGCCTGCATGAAGCGCATCGAAGCGGGAGATAGTCAGCCACTTATAGATTATATAGATGGATTTGATGCTGCTGGTGGAGATAATGACCAAGCTTCAGCGTCCCTATCTGTTAGTGCTCCTCAAAGGCCTATCATTCCTGAAGATGAAACCAGCGTAACCGTTACTTCCCTCTTTGAGCAGTACGAGCAGGAAAACGCCCAAAAATGGAAGCAAACAACTTTACGAGAGAACAAAGCATCTCATGCTGCGTTAATTGAAATTTTTGACTATCTGGGACTCAATGTTGATGCCAATGCGATAACACGGGCAGATATGCTTAGGGTCCGGGATATCCTCCAGCAATTGCCGAAGAACCGTAAGCAGCGTTTCAAGGATGTCCCATTGGTTGACTTGCTGGACCGTGAGGATAAAACCGATTGTATGGATGTTGTTACCATCAATAATAAATATCTCATTAAGATGGCGGCTGTCTTCAAGTGGGCTGTACGTAATGATCTGATCAAAAAGAATATGACTGAGGGGTTGGAACTTAAGGTTCCCCAGCGTAAAGCCTCTGAGGCCCGTAATGCTTTTAGTCCAGAGCAGGTAGGGCAACTACTGGACGCCGCGAAGGCATACTCACAGAAGACCTCAGGTAAACCGTATCATTATTATGTTACTGCGTTAGCCGCTATCACTGGGGCGAGACTCAATGAAGTAGCTCAACTACAGGTCAAAGACGTCAGGGCCACTGAGGCGGGGACCGTTTATATTCATATCAATGAAGACGACAGTAGCTTACCCGGTAAGAGCATCAAGAACGCTCACAGTGATCGCTGTGTGCCTTTGGTTGATGGGGCTTATGGTTTTGTATTGGCTGACTTCATGACGCTTGTTGAGGCTCGTAGAGGCACTGATGGCGATGACGCTATGGTTTTTGATGGTCTTCGTCTCATGAAGAACGGCTACGGTGAGCAGGTGAGTAAATGGTTCAACCGTACGTTGTTACCTAAGGTTCTTGCTGACCGAGACGGGCTGGCTTTCCATTCGTTCAGACATACAGTTGCGACTCAGTTAAAACAACATGGTGTCGAGTTGGCGTATGCTCAGGCGATTATGGGCCATAGCTCAGGATCTATTACTTATGACCGTTACGCTAAAGAGGTTGAGGTGGATAGATTGGTTATTGTGATGACTGATATTTATAAGGAGAGTAGAGTAAATGGCTGAGTATTACCCTGCGGAATACGGAAAAGAAAACTTTAACTGTCCCCGATGTGGTGTCTATGCACAACAACACTGGAAGCAGCTCCTTTTTAGACCGGTGGATGGTTATTCCAATACAGAAGCTGCTCCTATGCATATGGCGATTTGCGAACATTGCGATGGTTTAAGTTTCTGGTTTTCAGAACAAATGATCGTTCCTGCGTCTTCTAATATTGAAATGCCAAACCCGGACATGCCAGAAGACTGCAAGTCTGACTACATGGAAGCACGCAGTATCGTCAATCTATCACCTAAAGGGGCTGCGGCACTCCTTCGTCTATGCCTCCAGAAACTGATGGTTCATTTAGGAGAGCCGGGGAACAATATTAACGCTGACATTAAGTCTCTAGTTGAGAAAGGTTTACCTCCTCGCATCCAGCAAGCAGCCGACATCTGTCGCATTGTTGGCAATCAGGCTGTACACCCCGGAGAGATTAGCCTTGAGGATGACCCACAGTTAACGCATAGTCTCTTTAAGCTGTTGAACATCATTGTCGATGACCGAATTACGAGGCCAAAAGAAATCGAGGCGATGTTCCAGAGTATGCCTGAAGGCCTACGGCAGGGAATCGAAAAGCGCGACAAAAAGACAGCTTAGTAATTAATACGACTCACTATAGGGAAAGGGCCTCTGAGTAATCCACAAAGGGTGTGAACTCATGCCCTTAGTATCGATTATTACTTACATATCTATCTAGAAGTCAATGTCGTTAATACGACTCACTAAAGGGAGATACGACAAAAAGTTTTCCCTCAATGATAACTAACCGTAACTTATTGCATCCTTTCAGGGGCGGGATGACCAATTACAGACACCAAGCGTTCTACTTAAAGTAAATGCTTCCTGCGTGCACTGGGTCAGTCGATAAGTAAATAGCCTATGATAAATTATATTTATTTATGGTCTCTAGCATACAGGGGCTAAACTTAAAGTATTACTTAAGGACCTCTAAGATACTTATAGTTTTAAATGATTGTTATAAATAAAAGATAATTACTTAAAATAATATTAGAGATATACATTAATTAATCTTGTCATCATTAACTCTTGTAATAGCCACTGGTGTCATCGCAAGACACCATTTTTATTAATCGCAAAGACATTCTAAGTGTGCATCCTTCGTCCTGCTGGTCTCCCATCGCTTTGGGACTTTTAGTATGTCAGTGGAGTGCAGCTTAGGATACATATTTAAAAAGGAGGGTTATTATCATGAATAATAAATTATCCAGTAATCAAATCGCTTATCTAAACCGCGCTATGACAGACGGGAAGGGTCTTATTGAAATAGGTGAGTTAGCTCGTGGTCTTGGTAAACAGAAAGGTAACGTTATTCGTAAACTGGAATCCAACTTCCCACCTGAACAGCTTTTCAAAATGAAAAACCGTTCGGTTATCCCAAATGGGGGCAATGGTGCTACACGTGAGGTCGAAACCTACATGCTCGACTATAAGACAGCCGGAGCACTAGCGATGAGCTACGATCTCCGGTTAGGTATTGAGGTCCTAACCATACTTGAGGACTCTCTAAAGACCATCCAAGAGATGACCTTAGCCGCAGCCAATGATGACACCTCTGGTGTACGCAAAGCGGCTGTAAGTTTCCGTGAGCGTCACAGGGAGCGACTGGAGTTCCGCCCGGGCGCTTCAGAGAATGAGGACCGTAGCGTTGCACTCAGGCGTTTGGGCAGAAAGGGACTGTAAGCAATCATTATTGAGTTAGAAACGCCCAAAGATAACCTGAAGGCCGTATGGTGTTACGCTCTTGCTTGATTGGCCTAATATACTAAGCGATCAATCTTAAATAATCGATCGAGATAAACAATCAATTAAGTGGCTTTAATCGGATATCATATTGACACTTGTCTGGCATCCTGAAGGTATCAATATGTTTGGGCTTTTTAAGAAAAAGGCAAAAGCGGAAAGGCGTTATGATGTAACACGCATTCAATACGAACTGGTTGTAATGTCATCTAGGCTAATAAAAAAACAGAGCGATATGTTCAAAGTAATAAAAGAGGAGCGAGAGGAGGCTGTAGGTGACCCTTTATTATCAGCAGGATATATCACACCATGGGTCATTGGATATTGCACTGGTCTCTTGGATGCAGTGACTCAGACTGAGGCTAACAGGATGGCATTTACATCCGAAATGCTCGGGCTTCTATTTGCAGCAGTTTTCGGTGATGATAAGTCTCTGGAGGCCATGGGAACTTATATAGCCTGTAACGAAGCCTCCTCACCAGACCATGAATTTCATGTTACGTATGAGCTTTATATGTCTGGTTTAGCGAAAGCATTTAATGAGGTGTGTGAGGATAAACCTGTGATAGGACTTCTGAACTATTTAATGCAGGATTGAAAATTTCCCAAAAAAATCTCAGCGCCTATATAACAGTAATAGCCCTGCAACATTCCCCCGTATACCTCCAGAAGTTATCCTGAAACTGATGGAGGTATCTTGTCATGTATTTGAATCACCAAGTATGTTTGTTCTATTCCTCTTTCGGGAATATTGCAGCTCTACAGCCTTGACCAGAGATCACTCGATGTGTAACCATAACTGTAACCACAAGGATTCACCATCCTTTAAGAAACAAATGGTTAGCGGCTGGCTGTCTTCGATACTTCGATTCCCTTCGCCCGCTCCAATCAATTTATCTTCACCTCATCAACCTGCCATTTTTGTTGTATCCGATTTTCTATATTATCTTAATTCAATCGCTTCAGACTTTTCGCAATCGCCGTAATACTTCCCCATTTTGTTGTAAATAAAAAGCATTTACGCAATGCAATCCTTTTGTAACAACCCAGGTAAAACACCTTATTTTCAAGTTGTTAAATAAGTGGTTATCTACGCTTTTAACAAACGATTGATGGAATATTTTATGAAAGGGAAATCTGCATTAACTCTTCTGCTCGCTGGTATATTTTCGTGCGGCACATGCCAGGCGACAGGGGCAGAAGTGACGAGTGAATCTGTATTTAACATTCTTAATTCCACGGGGGCAGCAACAGATAAAAGTTATTTATCGTTAAATCCAGATAAGTATCCTAATTATCGTCTTTTGATTCACTCAGCCAAATTACAAAATGAAATAAAGAGCCACTATACCAAAGACGAAATTCAAGGATTGCTAACATTAACAGAAAACACACGAAAGTTAACGTTGACGGAGAAACCCTGGGGAACGTTTATTCTTGCTTCTACTTTCGAAGATGACAAAACAGCGGCAGAAACCCACTATGATGCTGTCTGGTTGAGGGATAGTTTATGGGGCTATATGGCATTAGTATCAGATCAGGGAAATAGTGTAGCCGCAAAAAAGGTTCTGCTCACCCTGTGGGATTATATGTCTACGCCCGACCAGATTAAGCGGATGCAGGACGTCATTAGCAACCCAAAACGACTGGATGGAATTCCCGTGCAAATGAATGCTGTGCATATCCGATTTGACAGCAACTCCCCCGTGATGGCAGATGTGCAGGAAGAAGGCAAGCCGCAGCTGTGGAACCATAAACAAAATGATGCTTTAGGTCTTTACCTTGATCTCCTTATACAAGCAAACAACACTGGTACTATTAACGCTGAAGATTGGGAAAAAGGTGACCGATTAAAGTCGGTTGCGCTGCTGATTGCTTATCTGGATAAAGCCAATTTCTATGTTATGGAAGATTCCGGAGCATGGGAAGAAGATGCCCGATTAAACACATCTTCCGTTGCACTGGTGACCTCTGGACTGGAACGTTTGTCAAACCTACTCTCGAAGAAAGACTCTGTTTTTGTCTCTGATTTACTACGCGAAGCTAAAGTCAATGAACTGGATGAAACTCTTTCAACAACGAGGTTGAACCACCTCATAGATAAAGGTTATGAAAGAATAACGTTACAGCTTGATTTAGGGGGAGAATCCCCAGGTTATCTGGAAAAAGATAAACATTACAGAGAAGCCGATGCGGCTTTACTTAATGTTATTTATCCTGCAAATCTTTCAAAGATAAACACCAGAAGAAAAGAGCAAGTTCTAAAAATAGTTAAAAAACTAGCAGGTCCGTATGGTATAAAAAGATACGAGAAGGATAATTATCAGTCGGCAAATTTTTGGTTCAATGATATTAAAACCGATACCGATCAAAATTCGCATACAAAAAGAGAAAAGAGCTTCATTCCATCAACAGAAGCAGAATGGTTTTTTGACTCATGGTATGCAAAATCAGCAGCAATTGTTTATAAAGAATCAAGAAAAGAAGAGTATTTGAATGACTCAGTGCAATTTATGAATAGATCATTGGCCCAAATAACAGGCGAGAATATGATTGGTGCAAATGGCAGGAGCGTACCAGAAATGGCACTTCCCGAAAGCTATAACTATATCCACAAGTCGGGAACTTTGCATGAAGCGCCAAGCCCTATCATTCCGCTAAATTGGTCGAAAGCTTCAATGACTCTCATGTTGAAAGAGATGTCCAGCCTTATCAATGATGAGGGAAATAAATAGTTTTCATAATGAGGCGGTCCTGGATTAAAAGGACCGCTCAAAGAGAAATCGAAAGGGGAGGTAAAAGTGATCAATAAATTACTGTTAGCTTACCTGATAGGTCTGGTTGTGACATCGACTTTTATATTTATCTTCTCGGAAGAAAAAGTAACATATCGGTTGTTTGCTACAATAATTACAGGTTTAACCTGGCCGCTTAGTCTCATTCCTTCCATTATAAGTCTCATGATTCGTAAATCCGACTAACAAGAAAATTATATGATCGATTAAGAAAAATAGAATCGAACAAGAGAATAAAATATATGCGGGGAGTAACAAAACACTCGCAGTGTGTTAATGAAGAGCTAACAAATATGATTTGTAGTGAAAATAGTTACCAAACAAGTGTTATAAGAAATACGAGGTGTGTTTAAGTAAAACATATCAACAGTTACAAATCTGTATATGGACAGGATGACGTACTAGTGTAAGTGGCTGATAGCAATTCGCTCATAACAAAATCATTATTTTATAAATAGTAATCATCACTTTTTAATCATGTTTTTATAGCAAGTTTATGGAGAATGAGAATATGGAATAAGGAGATGAAACATGATTGAAGAAGGGCTGTTACTTCCAATGAATGTTTTGCTTCAAGGACAGAAGTTAACCCTACTGGACCCTGAAATGTGGTTCTTACGGGGAAATGAAAACAAGGATGTAACTATATTCTTGATCAATTAGAGATGAAGTATCCTGATCTATTAAAAGAGATATTAAGATATATAACCGTGCAGCGCATTTCAGAGGTAATTCAGCGTCTGATCCTGGAGCGAATTTCAGTGCGCAATATGCGGTTAGTTATGGAGGCCTTAGCATTATGGAGCCCACGAGAGAAAGATATAATCACACTCGTCGAGCATGTACGAGGTGCATTAGGTCGCTACATTTGCCATAAGTTTTCATATTCTGGAGAAATTAAAGCAATTGTGATTTCGCCTGAAATAGAGGACAGAATCAGAGATGGTGTCAGGCCTACCGCTGGCGGTACTTTTCTTAATCTCGATGCATCCGAAGCTGAGATGATTCTGGATAATTTTAAACTGGCACTTTCTGGAATCAATATTCCTATTAAAGACATTATTTTACTGGGATCTGTGGATATTCGTCGTTTTATCAAAAAACTTATTGAATCTAGTTATCGAGATCTCGAAGTACTTTCGTACGGGGAACTAACGGAAAATGTTCCCGTTAATATTCTGAAAACTATTTAGGATAATGTCTTGCGATATGGAGCATGCCGGTATGAAAAGATTAAAATTATTAAATAAATACAGCTACTTACATAGCATAAACGGCTCTCTGATTGAAGCAGAACTTGACGACGTTTCAGTGGGTGAAGTATGCGAAATTTATGCAAGCTGGCAAGCAAATGAACGTATAGCCAGGGCTCAGGTAGTTGGCTTTCGCAATGGAAAGACATTATTAAACCTTATAGGCAGCTCAGTGGGGCTTACACGTACTGCAGTTTTGAAACCAACGGGAGAGCAGTTAACCATACAGATCAGTGATGCCTTTCTTGGTTCGGTTTTGAATGCCTCTGGTCAAATTATGGAAAGGTTTGTCCCGAACCCTCCAGGCGATAGAGGAAATTTACGCCTGATTGATGAACTGCCACCGTCGTATCAGGAACGTCGAGTTATTAATACACCACTAGAGACACGCATAAGAGTCATTGATGGCGTACTGACATGTGGCATTGGTCAACGTGTTGGGATTTTTGCATCGGCTGGCTGTGGCAAAACGGTTTTAATGCATATGCTCGTAAACAATACTGAAGCTGATGTGTTTGTTATTGGCTTGATTGGCGAACGTGGTAGGGAAGATACGGAATGCGCGGAATCGATGAAACAATCAGTAAATGCGGCAAAATGCGTATTGGTTTATGCCACCTCTGATTTCTCGTCAGTAGATCGGTGTAATGCCGCCCTGATGGCGACAACCGTGGCAGAGTATTTTAGAGATCGAGGAAAGAGAGTTGTACTTTTTATCGACTCAATGACGCGGTATGCATGAGCACTACGTGATATGAAACTGGCAGCGGGTGAACCACCTGCCAGAGGTGGTTATCCTGCATCTGTTTTTGACAGTTTGCCTCGCTTACTGGAGAGGCCGGGACCAACACTAAAAGGAAGTATCACCGCGTTTTATACCGTGTTACTGGAAGGGGAAGACGAATCAGACCCCCTGGGAGATGAAATTCGCTCAATCCTCGATGGCCATATCTATCTGAGTCGCAAACTCGCTGGGCAAGGTCACTATCCGGCAATAAATGTTCTAAAAAGTGTGAGTCGAGTATTTGGTCAGGTCACTGATGAAAAACACAGAGATAATGCTGCACGGGTAAGGAAAATCCTCACAACTTTGGAAGATCTACAGGTTTTTATTGACTTAGGGGAATATCGCGCTGGGCAAAATGCTGAAAATGATTTCGCTATGAATGCACGGCCTAAACTCACAAATTGGTTGAAACAGTCAGTTAATGAAAAAATGCCAATGAGTGAAACTCTAAAAGAGCTTGAACGAATTGTTAAGTAAAGTTAATCGACTTATCAGAAGAACAGCGCAGAGCCTGGCTGCATGTGAAGCATCATTACAAAAGTTAAATGCAGAAAAAGAAAAGTTAGCCGAAAAGGAACGCCTGTATGATATGCAACTTAAAAACCTGAAGTCACTGTTAGATAAGAAGGAGTTACTCGGCGAAGTTGTATTTCGACAGGATATATTTTACTCGTTACGTAAAGTTGCAGTCATTCAGCAGCAGATCGCTGAGATAAATCTTGAAAAGCAAAAAATAGCAGAGCGGAGAAAAATACTTAACAAGGAAATAGTTCAACAGCAAGCACAAAGAAAACACTGGTGGCTAAAAGGAGAAAAGTACGTTCGACTAAAAACGCGTATCAAAAAAACTTTTAAATCAGATGCTTCATCAAGACGAGCTTGAACAGGAGGAAAAATATAATGGACGAAGTCAAGAAAATTGAACACGGTAAAATTTTAAACACAGACACACCCGATAATTCTGCTTCGAATTTAGACAGTTTCTTAAAGAAAAACAAAAAAAATAAAGAAATGATTGAGATTGTCGCTGGAACCATTCTCCAGTTATTACGTCAGACTCAGGATAGCCAATTTTCTACATTGGGGAAAAAGAATGGGCAAATGAAGTCTATTGACAACAAATCATCTCTCCAGGTTGACAGGAATTCCTCTCTTTCTTTGCAAACAAATGGAACAGAACAATTTTCTACAAAGAAAATTCTCAATATGACTTCTCGAGATCAGGGTATTAGTTCTGAACTATCTAATAAAACGATACAAATTAATGAAAAAATCCATAATGGTATCCATACAGAATACATCACAGATCAAAAAACAGTAATAATAAAGATCGTGAAAAAAAATACCGCGATGGAGACAAAATAAATGGACCGCAGGCCCATTCATTAGACAGTACTAACGAAAGAAGGTTTGCTGATAACAGAACCATGTTTACTCAACATATCGAAAAGCAAAGGAATGTTAATACGCTCAATCAGAATGATATAAATAATTCTGTTAATAATGCCAATGTGCACGAAAATGAATTGACATATCAGTTTCAGCGTTGGGGACAAAATCATACAGTCCGGATTCTGGAAAGTAGTGAAGGGATACGACTAAAACCATCAGACACACTTGTCTCCAACAGACTCCGTGAAGCCCAACACAATGATGTTACAGCACAACGTTGGGTATTGACTGAGCAAGATGAACGACAAGGACAACGACATCAGCCTTATGAGGAGCAAGAAAATGAAAGCAAATTCGAAAACGATCAGAAGGATGAAAGTTAATGTTCGGTCTGAGGAAAGTAAATCGAAACACTCATACGTTTGAAACCACTTTTCAAAATTGGAAAGAAAATGGCGAAGATGTTGCATTATTAATGCCCGAATTTAGTGCTAAATGGCTACCGATAGCAGAAGAGAGTGGCAGCTGGTCTGGATGGGTATTGCTTGGAGAAATATTTCCCTTAATTTCATCTGAGCTCGCTGGGATGGCTTTAATGCCAGAAACGGAAAGGTTAATAGGGGAATGGCTCAGTTTATCCAGTTCCCCGTTAAATCTAAAGCATCCTGAACTAAAATATAATCGTTTGCGCGTAGGTAAAGTATTTGATGGAGTATTGAGCCCTGCTCAACCACTAATAAGAATATGGACAGGGGAATTGAATCTTTGGTTAGATAAAGTCACAGTCTGCCAATACGGAAACGCTCCAGCGTTAGACAAAAAATCGTTATATTGCTCCATTCATTTTGTAATTGGATTTAGTAAAACATGTTACAGAAGTCTTGTTGATATTGAAGTTGGTGATGTTTTATTAATCTCAAATAATTTGGCTTATGCGGTTATTTATAATACAAAAATTTTTGATTTAATTTATCCAGAGGAGTTAAAAATGGCTGATCATTTTGAGTACGAGGAAGATTTTGAAACAGATGATTTTGATATCAAAAAAAACGAGAGTGAGATTTATGATGAAAATGACGATCAGATGATTAATAGTTTTGAAGACTTGCCTGTAAAAATTGAGTTTGTTCTTGGTAAGAAAATAATGAATCTATATGAAATAGACGAACTCTGTGCAAAAAGAATAATATCTCTGCTTTCTGAATCTGAGAAAAATATAGAAATACGTGTAAATGGCGCGCTAACTGGCTATGGAGAACTTGTTGAAGTGGATGATAAATTGGGCGTAGAGATTCATTCTTGGTTATCAGGGCATAATAATGTCAAATAGCATTTCGCTGATAGCTATACTATCATTATTTACACTATTGCCGTTTATAATAGCATCCGGGACATATTTTATTAAATTCTCGATTGTTTTTGTTATTGTCCGAAACGCGCTGGGGCTTCAGCAAGTGCCATCAAATATGACACTTAATGGGGTTGCTTTGCTATTGTCAATGTTTGTAATGATGCCGGTTGGGAAGGAAATATATTATAACAGTCAGAATGAGAATCTTTCATTCAATAATGTAGCGTCGGTTGTTAATTTTGTTGAGACAGGCATGAGTGGTTATAAATCATATTTGATAAAATATTCCGAACCGGAGTTGGTTAACTTTTTTGAAAAGATTCAGAAGGTGAATAGCTCTGAAGACAATGAAGAGATATTCGATGATGATAATATTTCAATTTTCTCGTTACTCCCGGCATATGCGTTGAGTGAGATAAAAAGTGCATTTATTATAGGTTTTTATATCTATTTACCCTTTGTTGTAGTGGATCTGGTTATATCCAGCGTTCTGTTAACGTTAGGTATGATGATGATGAGTCCGGTAACTATATCTACACCGATAAAATTAATTTTGTTTGTCGCGATGGACGGTTGGACAATGTTATCAAAAGGACTCATTTTACAATATTTTGACCTATCCATTAATCCCTGAGAAAAAAATATGGACGATATTGTTTTTGCGGGGAATAGGGCGCTGTATCTGATTTTAGTTATGTCTGCAGGACCTATTGCAGTTGCGACATTTGTTGGTTTATTGGTAGGGCTTTTTCAAACGGTAACACAGTTACAAGAACAGACGTTGCCATTTGGCGTCAAATTATTATGCGTAAGTATTTGCTTTTTTTTAATGAGCGGATGGTATGGTGAAAAATTATATTCGTTTGGTATCGAAATGCTGAATTTAGCATTCGCGAGAGGATAGGATGGGGGAGGCGATACTCTATCAGTTGCATAGTCTGCTGGCTGCTACAGCGCTCGGTTTTTGCCGATTGGCACCAACTTTCTATTTGTTACCATTTTTCGCCAGTGGGAATATACCAACAGTAGTCCGTCATCCAATAATAATAGTGGTATCATGTGCATTAGTTCAGCATTACCACTATGAATTATCGACCTTAAATGAAATCGATATCGCTTTGTTTGCTGCCAGAGAAATTATCATAGGGCTGTTCATTGCTTGCTTATTATCATCCCCGTTTTGGATTTTCCTTGCTATAGGTAGTTTTATCGATAACCAACGTGGTGCAACGTTAAGTAGTACTTTGGATCCTGCTACAGGTGTCGATACTTCGGAATTAGCAAGATTATTTAACCTATTCTCTGCAGCGGTTTATCTTACTAACGGTGGATTGAACTTTATTCTGGAAACTCTTTGGCAAAGTTATAATTTATGGCCTTCAGGCAATTTTAATTTTCCTAAATTAGAGCCTTTATTCTCATATATTAATAACATAATGACTCATACTATCGTTTACGCAAGTCCCGTGATTGCCGTTATGCTGGGCGGTGAGGCTGTCCTGGGATTGCTGGCACGTTATGCTTCGCAACTAAATGCTTTTGCCATTTCACTGACTGTCAAAAGTGCGCTGGCATTTTTAATATTAATTATTTATTTTGGCCCAATACTGGCTGAACGAGTAATGCCGTTATCCTTTTTCCCAGAACAATTGCAACTATACATTGAGAAATAGAGTGTTTCATGGCCAATAAAACTGAAAAGCCAACACAAAGAAACTCCAGGATGCTTCTAAAAAAGGGCAAATTCTAAAAAGTAGAGACTTAACCATCTCTGTAATAATGCTTGTGGGTACTTTATATCTCGGATATGTTTTTGATGTGCATCACATTATGTCGATTCTTGAATACATCCTTGATCATAACGCTAAACCAGATATTTGGGACTATTTTAAAGCTATGGGGGTTGGTTGGTTGAAAACGATCATTCCTTTTTTGCTGGTTTGCATGTTCACAACAATACTTGTCTCCTGGTTTCAAAGTAAAATGCAATTAGCAACTGAAGCTGTTAAATTTAAGTTTGATTCATTGAATCCAGTAAATGGCTTAAAGCGTATATTTGGCTTAAAAACCGTAAAAGAATTTGTTAAAGCAATTCTTTATATTATTTTTTTTGCATTGGCGAACAAAGTATTTTGGAGTAATCATAAATCACTGCTTTTTAAAACTCTTGATGGAGATATCATATCTTTATTATCAGATTGGGGAGAGATGCTATTCCTTCTTATACTGTATTGCCTCGGCAGTATGATAATTGTCTTAATTTTTGATTTTATCGCTGAATATTTTTTATTTATGAAAGATATGAAAATGGATAAACAAGAAGTTAAAAGAGAATACAAGGAGCAAGAAGGAAATCCAGAAATTAAGTCTAAACGCAGAGAGCGCATCAGGAAATTCTTTCTGAGCAATTGAAGTCTGATGTCAGTAATAGTCGTTTGATGATTGCCAACCCTACTCACATTGCAATAGGGATATACTTTAAGCCACATCTTTCACCTATTCCATTGATTTCTGTAAGAGAAACTAATGAGGTAGCCTTAGCCGTAAGGAAATATGCAAAGGAAATCGGAATACCAATTATCACAGATAAAAAATTAGCACGAAAAATTTATGCTACCCATCGTCGCTACGATTATGTTAGCTTCGAAAATATAGATGAAATATTACGTCTTCTGCTGTGGCTTGAAGATGTGGAGAATGCTGGACAACCTGTTCCAGATGAACAGCTCTCTTCAGAAGATAAATTCATTGAAGGTGAAGAGAAAGAAATCGAGAATAAAGACGATAATTTAAAAAATTAAACATCTGTCGTAGTCAGAAATTTATAAGAATCTACACGCAAAAACCGTGTAGATTCATTATTTAATGAGTTAAACGATCTTATGAAATGACAAGCAATTGATACATACTCATCTCTTTATAAGCTGGAACTGTAGTAACCTGTGCAAATTCGCGATATAGCTTTTGCTCCAGTTCTGCTGAAGATATATATTCCGGGTGTTCGCTAAAGAACTGTCTTGCATCTACTATCGCTTGGGATTCGCCACTTCTTTTATTTTGATTCTCCTTTAATGAATTTTCTCTGGTGCATGCAGAGAGCAACGATATCAGCGCGATGGTTATTATGATTTTACTATTATATCCTACTAATGACATATCAACTTTCTCTTACGCAAGATTGGAGTTTAAAATAATGTTTATCCCATTCACAGAGTGCTATAAACAACTCAACAGTACCTTTTATGTTAAGTTTATTTAGGGCTCTTATTTTGTGATATGATACTGTTTTATAATCAATTCCTTTAATAATGGCTATTTGTTTTAACGAGTAAGAAACACATAACCGCAGGATATCTATATCATCATGGGTAAGTGGTTCTTGTGTGGGATACACATTTTGTGTATGAAGATTCGAAATCAGGAAATGCGTTAAATCAGATAATCTAATATTCTTATTGATCCTGATGAAATTGTTGCTTAAAAGGATGTTTACAGGTTCTGTATTTGGTTTGAGATTTCGATGTTGATACTCATCAATAACAACGAACGAATGCCCAAGATCAACCAACGCAACTAAATCGCTGTAATATTCTTTTTGGGATGCTAATAATGCATTAGTGCCTACAGTGAAGTAGACATCACTGGAAAAGACTTGCATATGCCAACCTGTACTCTAAAATCATTTAGGGTAAATATTACGTGTAAAAGTTAAAATAAGAGTAATTGTTATATTTGCTTAACATTGAGGGAATAGGGTTTATACCTTAAATTGTAAATAAAGTTATGCATAGAGGCATTTAAAATAGTCCTCGAAATTATAATTTTTTATTCTGTATCATCATATTTTGGTCATGAAATTTCCGTCTTGTTACACTACTCTAAACTAGAGCTTATGGAATTAGCGGGGGGTATTCATGGAAAATAATGATAAATTCTTATCACAAGACTTATTGGAATCTTATGCCATTCGTTTGTTGAGCGGACCATTGAATGGATGCGAGTATGAAATACTTAATGGGCGTCTACTTGTTATCATTGGTAATGATGTTTCGTTAGGAAGAAGTGATGCTTTTTCTGAGTTACCAGAAAACACAATAGTCGTTCCTTATGGCGAGCTTACAGGTAGTTTTGAGATAATAATTACTACCGACCCTGATATAGTAGTAACAATCAGAGAATTAACAGCACAAGAACCTGAAGATAGAACGTTAACATTCAATCAGCAAGTAGAAGTTTTAGGTCTCAAATTTGCTGTAAAAGAAAAAAATGAAGTTTGGCAGTATTCATTGCCAGGCATTATTGAAAATAACATTATTTCTACAAAACAACATTTCTTTAGCAGTAAGCTGTTTAAGTATGTAATGCTTTTTTTCTTTTTGCTATCATTTTCTTTGCTTTTTATATTGTTAATGCCAGTAATGATCCGCAGCTGAGACATATCGATAAAATTCTTGTAAACAAAAACAGGAATTATGAAATTTTATATGGTAGAGATCATGTTATCTATATCAATACCAATAGTTTGGATGAAGCAGTCTGGGTCAAACAAGCACTGGAAAAAAATCAACCTGGAAAGCCAGTACGGGTGATAAATCCTGATGATGAATCGATACGAATTTTTTCATGGCTTGCTGATAATTTCCCTGATTTACAATATTTTAAACTTCAGCTATTAGATGCCAGTAATCCCAGACTGACCGTGAGTAAGCAACGGAATGCTATCACACAGCAACTAATCGACAATCTTATTAAAGGGTTACTACAAACTATGCCATATGCCAGCAATATAAGTATTGCGGTATTAGATGATAATGTATTGGAAAGTCAGGCTATTGAAACATTGTCAGCGATAGGTCTTTCTTATGAAAAATATAAAACAGCTAACAATGTGTATTTCAATATCATTGGTACGTTAAGTGGCAGTGAATTAAATAAAATTAATAACTATGTTGACGAATATTATAAACAATGGGGTAAACAATATGTAAGATTTAATGTGAATTTGAAAAATCAGGACACAAATAATAGTTCATTTAGCTACGGAGATAACCGATTCGAGAAGTCTCAAGGTAGCAACTGGACGTTTCAGGAATAATTGAGGAGGACTTATAGCAGATTGGAATAGTTATATTATGGATATCAGCAAACAATTTGATCAGGGCGTTGATGATCTGAACCAGCAAGTTGAAAAAGCGTTGGAGGTTTTAGCAACCAATCCCTCCGACCCGAAATTTCTTGCCGAATATCAAAGTGCATTAGCTGAGTATACATTATATCGAAATGCGCAATCTAATGTTGTAAAAGCGTATAAAGATCTTGATTCAGCAATCATACAAAACTTCCGCTAAACTGGATAAGGATTTTATTATGTCAGTAAGCAATATGCCACCTATTGATAGAGCTGAGCAATCAACTGCTCATGAAATACAGCAAGCGAAAGTGATTGATTTAAATGACCGGGTTCTCAATCTTGACAACCCGGATGATAAAATGATCTCCGCTTTTGCCAACTATGCTGTACAAACTGAAAATTGGCAGCAAAATGCGTTACAAGCATTAAGGTCTGATAAAAAGGGGTTAACTCCTGAAAAATTATTAGTCTTGCAGGATCATGTGCTTAATTATAATGTCGAGGTTTCATTGGTGGGAACATTAGCAAGAAAGATTGTCGCTGCAGTTGAGACGTTGACCCGCTCATGAAATATATATCATTATTATTGTTTATCCTGCTGTTGTGCGGCTGCAAGCAGCAGGAATTATTGGACCATCTTGATCAACAGCAAGCTAATGATGTCCTTGCTGTTTTACAAAGACATAATATTAATGCTGAAAAGAAGGATCAAGGCAAAACTGGATTCTCAATCTATGTTGAACCAACGGATTTTGCTTCTGCGGTGGATTGGCTAAAAATCTACAATCTCCCGGGTAAGCCTGATATTCAAATATCGCAGATGTTCCCTGCAGATGCACTCGTTTCATCTCCACGAGCGGAAAAAGCAAGGCTATATTCTGCTATTGAGCAGTGGTTAGAGCAATCTCTCAAAATTATGGATGGCATTATTTCTTCGAGAGTACATGTTAGTTACGATGTTGATAATGGCGATAGTGGTAAAACTGCTTTACCAATTCATATTTCTGTACTTGCAGTATATGAAAAAGATATCAACCCAGAAATAAAAATAAATGACATCAAGAGATTTATTGTTAATAGTTTTGCAAGCGTACAATATGAAAATATTTCTGTTGTATTGTCAAAACGAAGAGACATTATTGAGCAAGCACCAACATATGAAATTAGCGAACTTGTTTTTGCTTATGATAAGGCTATGCCGGTTTCTATCTTACTTGCATTAATATCCGTAGCGACTTGCTGGCTGTTATGGAAGTATAGGGCCATTCTAACTAATTTAGTCAGGTTGAAAATTAAGTAGACATATGAGAGCGTTATGAATCTTGCCCTAAGAAAGATTATATATGATCCAATTAGTTGTATTCATCCTCAACGAGTAAGCTTGAATAATACACCTATTAACAATCCGGTGCTTAGATCTATTACCAATGAAATGATTGTTCTGCAGTACAATCTTTCAGTTGAACATTTTAATCTGAATAGTTCACTTATTTAATACATAAACAATTGGAATTTATTTCCATTGATCTGTTTATTCAGTGGTTATCACTTTTATCGAGAAAGGTTTGCAGAACGCGGATTTTTTTATAAGGTTCCTGCTGTGCTAAGGGATTATTTATCAGCTATACCGGTGGAAATAAATGAAAAGGCACGATACAAACCCGGCATCGCTAACTATCACAATATCATCACATGTGGTTTTTCAACGTTGTTACCCTATATAAGGCAACAACCATTGGCAATGCAGCAACGATTTAATTTATTATTTCCTGATTTTGTTGATCACATACAATTGCCGTTACCACTTGCATCAACTCTTTTAGAGAGAAATACATTTTATGCGAAAAAAAATAGAGATGAGCTTGATAAAATCTCCTGCAAATGGTGTTGTGATTAAAAAAAATTTCTGATGGATTGAAAGAAATAGTTTCTCTTAAAGAAAATATCCTTATTGAAACCAACGCAAAAATTCAGAGCATTGAGGTAAAGAGAGAAGAAAAATTTATTCAAGGTTATTATGATGGCTATACAAAAGGCATTATTGATGTGATGGATAATTTTATACCCTTGATAAGCTTGTTGAGCTCAGAACTAGAAAAAAAAGAATAAACATGATAAACGATCTGAAGAGTATATTGTTAAAATCCTCAGAGGAAGTTGATGTTTTTATCAAAATTTTTGAAAGTTGGAGAAAAAAATTACCGGCAATATCAGGTCCTGTAAATCTCTATATACCTACCAGTTTCAAAGATAAGTATCTTGAAGTAGAGTCATATTTTGTCGACAAATCAATATGGAATGTCCATATTACATTTCATGATGATAAGCGTTTTGTGTTTTTTACCGATCAATTTATTGCTGAATTTAGTCCGCAGGAATTTGTGGATAATTGTGAGCAATATTTAATTAATAATCATTGTTTCTCCCCTGACAAGGTTAACGAAATCTGCGAACAAGCCAGACATTATTTAGTTGAAAAAATGTTTGAAACACATTCTTTGGATATGAATAATTCTGTTTTGGCAAGCCCTGAGGACTTATAGCTCACTGGCTCAGGTTTAATGATTTGAATATAATCTAATTGTAATATTTTAATCATCTCATTATTTTTTAATGCCTGTGGTATTTTTTTACGCAAAAATTTTATTTTTAATTATATTTCATTATTATTTCATCAATGTATTCTTTGGATTTTGCTTATAATAATGGAAGGGATGATTATAAATGAATACGTTAAAGCATTTACACTCAGGATGAATATATGGGAAAAATTAAAATTGTAGTTTCAGATCAGCAGCCGTTTATGATTGATGGGATAATTGGATTTCTCGGACATTATCCTGATTTATATGAGGTTGTTGGGGGCTATAAAGATCTGAAGAAAGCTATAGCGGAGTGTAACAAATCTACAGCCCAAATATTTATTTTAGGAGAATTTGCAGGTGGAATGATGGGGTCCGAACTCGTAAAATGGGTTAAATCGCATAAGATAGATGCTCATATTATTACATTTGTAGCAAAGATGCCGTATATTGATTCAATAAAATTGCTTGAAGCAGGTGCGAAAGGATGCGTATGGAAAACCAGTCACCCGGCGAAACTAAATCGTGCTATTGATTCGATTAGTAATGGTTACACTTATTTTGATAGTGTACATATGGATTGTGAAAAAATATCTTCCAGGTATTCCTCTGATAATCAACTTACAAATCGTGAGTCAGAAATATTACAACTCATAGCTGATGGTAAAACAAACAAAGAAATCGCTAATTTCTTGCAGTTAAGCAGGAAAACAGTCGAAACTCATAGACTCAATATCATGAAGAAATTAGATGTTCACAGTGGTATCGAGTTGATCAAAACAGCTTTACGTATGGGTGTTTGCGCTATATAAAAAAAAGAGGCTTTAGGCTCATTTTGCTGAAGCCTTACGATTGTCTAGTTCATTAAGCCTGGTATATACAATATATATTTTGGGGCATATTGCTGTCTCTTTTTTTGGTTATCCATTGCAAAACCCGCATTATAAGTCCCCAGGCATTGCCACGTTACTCCACAACGTGAAAAATGGTTATATAAAATCTCGGTTCCTATTTTAATGTTCAGACAAGGGTTATCTAACAAATCTCGTTCATCTTTTATTATTCCACGTTTTTTTAACAGGGGAATATGCATCTGGTTTATCTGCATTAACCCATAATCTAAACTCTTTATATTGTTATTCTTATCTCTGTTCTTGCCTATGCTATCCTTTTTTAGATTGCTTTCAACAAGAGCGATAGCTTTAATTAAATTTGGTTCGATTCTGAACATTGTTCCTGCTTCATTAGAGCAAGAGTTGCTGGCGAAAGACTGTTTGTAATAAATATACAAAGCGTGAAGATGGTTAAGAATTTAACTTTTGGTGAGTGCATATTTTTTCATGTGTGAGGATTGAATGAAAGGAACGAGATACTATTATAAAAGTATCTCGTTATGATTTATTTGGTCAATCGTCTACCACTCAATTTTATAGTAAGGTGAGATAGGATTATCTTCTGAATACATATCATTTTGAAAAGGCGCCATCCATGTTGAAACTATAAATGCTTGTATTTGATCTGTATCAGTAGCACTGGTGTTGATGTGTTTATCTAATGATACGACTTCATCACCCGTTGCATTCGCTATATTTGAACTTTGAGATAAATTATTGATACCGATTGGATTAGTCATAAAGCTCCCTTTTTTAATTGTCCAGGCCAATGGTCTTTACATCATACTTTTAACTCTAGAGCATTTTAAATATCTTGCAATAAGGTGAATATCTTAGATATTTTTATCTCTGTTGTTTAAATAACAAGTTGCATACATCTAAATAATAAAATTGCGTCAATAAAAATTTATCGCATACAAATTCTCGTCAGCTGCTTTAATTTCAAAATGTTGTCAATTATAACTCGATGGCTTTCACTCTCAGTTTCTTTATAGTAGAGTTTAATGTTGTTTTTGAGCGGGTTAGGCACATACATATCTACACATTCTTTTATCACAACTGCTTTTCGTCTTCTGGGTTCGAGTTGTAGTGATTTGTCTATACAAATCCTTGCCTCTTCAATTTTTTCATTATGAAAGTGGACTAGTGCCCTATAGTAGTAGAGAGAGGCTATATCAGTTGAGTGTATCTTAGCCTGTTCAAATAAGATATGAGATACTTTTGCTTGTCCAGACAGACCAGTTATCAGTCCCATAATAGCTAAAATTTTTCCATCGACAGTGGTTATGTCTGATACATAATCTAAAAGCTCTAATGCTTTTTGAGCAGCAAGTTCAAGTTCACTTTTTCCATGAAGTGCCAAAGACATATGGCATTCCGCTAGAAGGCAATAACATTCTGTTTTTAGCGTCTGTATACCACTTTTATTTTGTAATCTATCAAATATAGTCATGGCCCTGTAAATGCTTTCAGGGGTGAAGTCGTAAAGTTCTTTCTTTCCGGCTAACATTTCATCTGATAAATAATGATTCTTATATCCTTGGTCCTGCTTAGCTAATCTTACAGATCGTTCTGGTTTATGTACCGTTTGAAGGATATTATCTATAATAAATTGTGATGTATTATGTAGTTCATCAACAGGGAGATGATTACTGGCGATGAGGAAAAGGTTTTTAGCGTCGATCAACTCAATGTATAAAGTGTTCACTGCATTATTCTGGTTTATTCTTCCTGTAACGAAATAATCTGGCTTGAATCTGCTCAAGAATGAATTTTGAGATATGTGATCATTACAAAAATTTGTCGCAGCCATCGGATAGGTATAGAGACCATCGATTTTTTTATTTGAAATGATTTGCACTAATTCCTGATTAAGTATTAATGGATCCAGTGTATTCAATGAAGTAGTGAAAGGGAATATAGCTATGGAATAGTCTGAAGTATTATCTTCATTAATTTTAGTTTTGAAAACCTGCCCGCTGAAACGATAACCTTTCCGGTAGATTGTTTCTATGCAACGATCATAGCCAATTTTTTCAAAAATGCAGCGCAAAGAATAGATACATCTTGTCAGGGACTCGTCACTAACAATAATATTTTTCCATACTGATTCGATGATCATATCTTTCAGTACAACATGACCAGCGGATTCAAGTAATACTATTAATACACCTAACTCTTTCTGTGGAATATAAACTTGCTCATTTCCTTGAGTAAGAATTCCATCTTCCGTGAGCGTTAATCCCTCAAGAAAATGATATGAGAATTTATTTTCTAAGTCCATTAGTTAACCTCTATGAAAAAATTGGTTTCTTGCATCCTGCTTAAGCAATAGAAATTATGGCTATTCATATTTATGTGTCATTAACGCTACAGGAAATTACATTCGACATATCTATGGTTGTGTTCACTAATTTATCTTAGGAATTCAGTGATGTAATCTGAAATAGCCTTATTCAATTTTGATAAAGTAGATTGTTCTCTAACGCATTGAAAAATAATGATTTATAGTATGCTCTTAACTGTTTTAAGATGCTGATTTAAGAAAACATAAGAGGTGCTGGTTATAGTGGTTAACTGCACTATAACCAGCAAATTTAACCAAATGATTGTAATGCTTAGCCATTATCTTCTGAATTATCGTTTAAGAGTTCAATATATGCCTGCGCTTTACTCTTAACACTATCATCCTCACAATTGTTAATAATGTGATAGAAACATTGCATTGCGTTATCGATATTTTTAGCCCCAATCTGACATTGACCCATACGATAAATAACTGAATAGTCATCATACGGGAAGTAATTGTAACTTAGTTTGTAAAGGTCATATGCTTGTTGATATTTCTTTTTGGGCTGACATACTGATGCAAAATCTTTTAGATACTCATGATTTTCGAACGCATAAATGCACAAGAATTTATAATAAATTTCTGCGTCCGTTATATTACCCTTTTCATGGTAGTCGAATGCATATGCATATATTCTATCAAGGATATCAGGAGTTAAACCATGTAGTAATGCCAGATTTTCTCCTTTCGATAATGCGTGTTTTAGTTGATTTGCCCATTCATCACTATTATTGAATATTTCAATTGTTTCTGTGCTCATAATATTCCTCTGTGATGTGTCTCGTGATGCCAAATTATTATTGATTGACTCATTGATATTTTTATATTTATCTTTTTTAAATTATGAGTTTTAAGCTTGCATTGCTTATGGTATATTTTTCATTATTGGTAAAAGTACTGTTCACTACAAACTAATAACATCATTAGTTGTTTTACTAATATTCACCTTATTAGTTATCTTAATTACGACATTACATAAATGCCTTAATGTGTATGACCTGGATTCATAGTATCAATTGCCATTTTTTCAATGAAAATTAAAAAGGGGATTTTTGAGAAGGGTAGAATGTCGTTTGTTTTTTTCTTTATTATGTCTGGTGACGCGGGGGGATAGAACGTCTGTGCATATAGTAGTGAATTTATTCAGGTCTACATTATTCTCTATTTTGGTCAGTTTTATGAGTTCATTTACAGCCATACTCATTAAATCATCTGTTATCGAAAATTTATATATGCTCATAGCAGATAATATTGCTTGCTGAATTATCTCTTCAGAAATATCCGCTATCTTTATTGACAAATCATGTGTTAGATATTTTCCTCCAAGAGATTCTTGTTCAATATAATTTAAACCAGACCCCATTGTGATTTTAACTGGATTAACGGATTTCTCTTCATTTTTCTTATTTTTGTTCTCCTGATCAGGAACTAATGGTTGCAGTGGTAGGCTATTATTAATATTTCGTGGCTTCATTTTACATTTCTCTCATTTGATTAGAGCAAAATCCGAATTCGCAGCTTTTGATAATGTCAAATATCACCTTATGGAGACGTTACGTAGAATGACTATATTTGTTATCGGCACATTAGGGGTATTAATTTTAGTATTGATGGAAGGTGATTATTGAACAGTAACATCGAGTCACGGTAAAAATGTGAGGTATACAATGGACATTGAATTTTCGCAGATTCATGAAATGGTCTATATGCATGATATTGTAAATTCGGACTCGAAAAAGAAACCAAGGATTCCGTTAAAAAAATTCCTTAATGCTGAGAATGTTCTCACGCAAACAACATCATGGACATTAAATTCAAGATATGTGAATGTTAATTCTGTCAATAAAGTCAACGTAAAGAGTAAAGTTAAAAACAGTTATATCTCACGATCTGTCAATGATGAGTTTAGTTTAACAGATGATGAAATCAATTCTTTTAAAGAAACGTTAGTCCTTTCCTCTATTGATTCACTGAGTAAACTGGTTCTTAATAATCCTCTTTCTGTATTGTTTACATCGACTGTACGAAGGAATAATAATCGAGCTAAGATGAATGTCGAGTTCGACTCATGGATTTGCACCAGATGTTGTTGATACATGATATTTTACATTGCAAGGAGATGTCTAAAATGAAAGATGTTGATCAAATCTTTGATGCTTTAGACTGCCATATACTGCGAGAATATTTAATTTTATTGTTTTATTATTAACGAGGTTCCATCTTTTTGTTATCTATTTTAGTTTACCTTGCACAATGCATTATTGCTCTGTTACCAATGCTCAAAATAAAAGCATGCTTACCTTGCTTTAGTATATTATAGCTTACACTTTTTTCTGGAAAGACATAAAAATCAGGAATAAGTTGTGCAAGTCTATCATCATCAACTTGATCCATAATCTCAAACTTATTAACTTTCTTTGATGTTAAATGGGCTGTGTCATAGTTTTCAATCCATGTGTATTCAATATTTCGCCGTATTGATTTACTTTCTCTGTTACCTTGTTGCCAGGTTCCACTCAACGCAACAGTTCCTGTTTTATTTTTTTTGTTATACATAAAGTCGATGGTAAGATTTGCTCGTCCCTGGTCATTAAAAATTACCCAATTTGCAGTGCATGTTTCGTTATATATCATTTTTTCTGCAGTGTAAGAATAGACAGTGAAGAGAATAAACCCACTGATAAAAACTAAAATAAATAATAAGTTTTTTTTATAATCAATCACGATTAACCTCACGGTAAGACAGGGTTAAACAGTCTGCCACTTCATGTTGGTTATAGTTTTTATTGCATGCCATAACAATCATCCCCGGTGAGGATTTTGCAAGAGGGAAGTATAACCACGGATGTTTTTTACAGTTAATCCCCGAATCCAGTATCCGTGTTTTATATTTATCGAACTCTTTCAACCCATCAATTGTATCTTCTGTTACATTAAAATGGCAGCCATTAATTTCCGCAACAATCTTGTAATCCTTGAAAAATGGCTTCGGTTGATTATTATTCCATAGCCAATATGCAGAATATGCGCCTATGACAAATGCGCTCAACATAATTAGATGACTTTTTATATGTTTGAGGATTTTGTTATTGAAATTCTTTGCGCCACCAATGCTCTCTTTGTATCCCGCATTAACTTTTATGGCAGGTGGGGCATTGTGTGTATGTGCGTCTGTTGACGAGTTTATTACATGATTTTGTATGTTAATGTCATTATGGATCTTGAATCCTCTTCTCGGCACGGTTGCAATTAGCGAGTGGGTAGTATCACCAACAGCGCGAAATCCGCGTCTGATAATGGATATGTTCTGATATAACGTGTTAGTAGGCACACGCATACCTTCTTCTTCCCAGACTCTGGTGAAAAAATCTTGTTGTGCAACCACATCAGGAAAAGCTTCAAGTAGAAGTGATAAACATCGACTGGCTGGCGTTGTCAGAACGACGTTAAGATCGGCGTTATGTACCGATATTAATTTTCGGTGCTCAGGCCAGAACTCGATATTATCGTTAATAATCCAGTACATACGTCAATAAACACTAAATCAATCGAAATGGAGATCACATAGTTTGCTAAGTATATTGGTATTTACGGCATAAATATATATTAATTTTATATTTATCATGATGATTGAAATGAGGCTTTAATGTTGCAACGTAAAACTTTACGTAAATTAACATGGTTAACATTTATGCCACTATTGTTTGTAAATTCATATTTCGTAATGCTTCTGAATTTTTCGTGTGATGGTTTTAAATACTATGGTGTTTACTCTTGAGGGGACGGCCTATTTATAAAATACGGACATTTCAATAAATGCCCGTATAAACAGAGTATGATTCTGGCTGGTCGTTGAGTATCAATGTTGGACCGAATGTGAACGAATAAATAATTCGTTTATTTTACCACCCATTCTCTTTTCGATTCGTTGCTTGTACGCGTAGATGCTACGGATATCCATATCCAGAACTTCAGCAATCTGATATGGATTATAACCAGAAACCATATACCCCATTATGGTGAATTCCATCTGAGTTAATGTGTTACCTCTGGTAAATGATAAATAACGACCAATAAATAGTTGTCTGATCTTTTCATTGGCAACATCAAGACCATCATCATTATATATGACAGCAGATATTGCTGAGTTGTGTTTTCGCCAGTAATTAGCTAACGATTGCATATTGCGGTCGCTGACTAAAACAATCCCCATGTCAGTACTTGCAAGATAGTCAATCCAGTCTTTTTCAAGGAATAGACGTAAAAAACTTACTGAAAAATCGACAAAAATATATCCGCTTAATCTCGCATTGTGGTTTTTTGTTAAGATACCTTCTACCACACCACGATTAAAATATGAACTTTCTTCGGGCCACATACAAAAACACGAGTTTGCGCAGTACTGCAAACGCGGTGACTCTTCTGGCATTATTTGGCAATGCATTGAGCAACTATTGCATGTAAGACTTTTATAACGACTACAAAGCCCCATGTTAAGAACCTCCCTATCCGTATATAATTGCATAATTTCATTGGTGATTGATGATGTCAATACACCATGATTTTGTAATTTTGCTGGGAAAAATTGCGATTAATCTGTATTTGCTATAATTCTGATTAAGACATTTTAAAATGCATTTCTCGTTATTAAATATGATTATGTTTCACTGATTTAATCTTACCTGGTTGAGGGTGGTTCAGATAACTATCTCATGGTATGAGAATATCTATATCGCAAATTGTTTTTGAATGACCAGAAGATATCTTGCGAATCTAAGTTATGCATCTTAAATAGTCTTATATAAGATGTTCAGATCTCTTTGTGTGTTTAACTAACTGATAATACTAGGATATGATGAGGGAAGTGATAGTGCGGAATAATAACGAATGAACATTATGAAAACTGGAATGGTTCAAAATTGTAGCAATTTTGAACCATTCACAATGGATATCAGCTAAAGAACATTACCGATACGCACAGGATACCCACGATCAGCGTAATCAGATTTCCGATGGAACGCCAGGGTTTAAGCGCCGGGATCAGATACGTTGACAACGTAGGCATGATGAAAAGTATCATGGCAATGAGCGGGCCGCTGATCGCGTAAATCATCGAAATCGCGTTCGGGTTAATGCAACAAACAATGAAGGTGATCAGCGATACCAACATAATTGATAGTGCGCGGTTAAATGCACGACTTTTCTTTACACCAACCTGCTGTAGTGTTGTTTTGACGACCTCCGTGGCACCTTCAATAACGCCAAAGTACGTACCCAGGAATGATTTCGACATCGCAACTACTGCGACAATAATCCCGGAAATTGACAGCCATGCTGGGGCGTTCGGCAGCATAGAAAGCGCCGATAAAATGGTGACCCCTTCTTCTTTAGCCGCTTCAATATACGAAGGTGGAATAGAAAGCAGGCAGCTAAAGACAAAGAACAGTACACTTATGCAGATGATGAGATAAGCGACTTTCATAATTTTTTTGCATTTATCCATAGCGTGTTCGCCATATTTTTCACGTCTGTCTATGGCAAACGTAGAAATAATGGGCGTATGGCTAAAGGCGAAAACCATCACGGGAATCGATATCCATATCTGGTGAAGGGTATTCTGATTGAACTCTACCTGGGTCGTTAATAGATCAGGTTGCCAACTACCGACAAGGTAAATGGAAAGAAATAAGAAATAGGCAATCAATGGGAATACCAAAAAACCCATTACCCGAATGGTTGCATGGCGTCCCATCAGAAAAATGAGATTCAGGATTAATACAACACCCAGACTCACCAACATACGGATGCGAAGATCAATAACCATATGCTTTGCCAGCTGTTCCGTAAGTGAGTTGGTAATTGCCACTGCATATATCAACACGACGACAAAAAAGGCGATGAAGTACAGCGTGGTAATCAGATTACCAATCTTCTTGCCATAGTAGTGTGTTACTGCGCCCGTTATCCCTTCACCTGCTGATGTTTTCGATGAGAGGATGAACTGGCATAAGGCTTTATGTGGCCAATATGTTAAAGGCCAGGCGACCAGAGCAGTAATAAACAGGACCACAGCCCCTGCCGAACCTAACTGAATAGGAAGGAAGAGCGTGCCTGCACCAACGGCTGTGCCGTAGAGCGCGAAACTCCACAGAGTTTCTTCTTTAGACCAAATATTAGACATTATCTGAACGTATCATCTACAAATTAAACAAAATGGAGGGCAATTTACCATAAACCAGGTTAAGTATGGGAGATTAACGCCCTATCTACCCCTCTATTGGTGGGTTAGTGGTTGCAAACCTTACGTGCCAGTTATGACTCTGACTACTGCTCAGGCATATTTCCTTTGTGATAAAAATCACTTTTTTTAAACAATTAAGATAACTGTAATTAACAATCATTTACTATTGCACTGTTAATTGGTGCGAGGTTGTGATGAAAGACGTTGTGATTGTCGGGGCGTTACGGACACCTATCGGCTGCTTTCGCGGTGCGTTAGCGGGTCATTCCGCCGTGGAACTTGGTAGTCTGGTCGTGAAAGCGTTAATAGAACGTACCGGCGTTCCTGCATATGCGGTGGATGAAGTAATTCTTGGTCAGGTGTTGACTGCAGGGGCAGGGCAGAATCCGGCAAGGCAATCGGCTATTAAAGGTGGTCTGCCTAATAGCGTTTCTGCAATCACGATTAATGACGTCTGCGGTTCCGGACTTAAAGCACTGCATCTGGCTACTCAGGCGATACAGTGTGGCGAGGCTGATATTGTCATCGCCGGTGGCCAGGAAAACATGAGCCGCGCACCACATGTTCTGACTGATAGCCGCACCGGTGCACAGCTTGGCAATAGCCAGCTGGTTGACAGTCTTGTGCATGATGGGTTATGGGATGCCTTCAATGATTATCATATTGGTGTCACCGCCGAAAATCTGGCTCGCGAATATGGCATCAGCCGTCAATTGCAGGATGCTTACGCACTTAGCTCGCAACAAAAAGCGCGAGCGGCGATTGACGCCGGACGATTTAAAGATGAGATCGTCCCGGTAATGACCCAAAGTAACGGTCAGACGTTGGTTGTTGATACCGATGAACAGCCACGCACTGACGCCAGTGCAGAAGGTTTAGCCCGTTTAAATCCTTCATTTGATAGTCTCGGTTCTGTGACAGCGGGTAATGCATCATCCATAAACGATGGCGCAGCTGCGGTAATGATGATGAGCGAAGCCAAAGCACGAGCGTTGAATTTACCCGTGCTGGCCCGCATTCGCGCATTTGCCAGCGTTGGTGTAGATCCGGCATTGATGGGAATTGCGCCGGTGTATGCGACCCGCCGTTGCCTGGAGCGTGTAGGCTGGCAGTTGGCTGATGTCGATCTTATCGAGGCTAATGAAGCGTTTGCTGCACAGGCGCTTTCGGTTGGCAAGATGCTTGAGTGGGATGAGCGTCGGGTCAATGTCAATGGTGGTGCGATCGCACTTGGTCACCCGATAGGCGCTTCCGGTTGCCGAATCCTGGTTTCTCTGGTTCATGAAATGGTGAAACGTAATGCCCGCAAAGGACTGGCAACGCTTTGTATCGGCGGGGGCCAGGGTGTGGCATTGACCATTGAACGTGACGAATAGCTCTGCATTTCCTCCTTACCGATAAATATCTGCCGTCATTAATCTGTTGAATAATGATGGCTGGCAAGTCGACATACATTTTCTGGGCTCCCTCATTTTTCCATTCTCATGACATATTCGTGATCGACACTGCACTTTTTTTAATCCTTAACTTAAAAATGAAACATTGTTTTATTTTTAATTGAAAACCCTAGCCCATGGGCATATCATCCCTTTATAGAGAAAACGAAACAGTGTTTCACTATCGTTTTCTATTTTCACGCTTCACTGATTATCGGAGGTTGATGTGGACGTAAGACAGAGCATCCACAGTGCGCACGCAAAAACGCTGGATACCCAAGGGCTGCGCAATGAATTTTTGGTTGAAAAGGTATTTGTCGCCGATGAGTACACCATGGTTTACAGCCACATTGACCGAATTATTATTGGCGGCATTATGCCGATAACTAAAACGGTTTCCGTTGGCGGGGAAGTTGGTAAACAACTCGGCGTAAGCTATTTCCTTGAACGTCGCGAGTTAGGTGTTATCAATATTGGCGGTGCCGGTACGATTACTGTCGATGGCCAATGCTATGAAATCGGTCACCGCGACGCCCTGTATGTTGGTAAAGGTGCAAAAGAAGTTGTCTTTGCCAGTATTGATACCGGCACTCCGGCGAAGTTTTATTACAATTGCGCACCCGCGCATACGACGTATCCCACCAAAAAAGTCACACCGGACGAAGTATCTCCAGTCACGTTAGGCGATAACCTCACCAGTAACCGTCGCACGATTAACAAATATTTTGTCCCGGATGTACTGGAAACCTGCCAATTGAGTATGGGGCTGACGGAGCTGGCTCCGGGTAACTTGTGGAACACCATGCCGTGTCACACCCACGAGCGCCGGATGGAAGTTTATTTCTATTTCAATATGGATGATGACGCCTGCGTTTTCCACATGATGGGGCAGCCGCAAGAAACGCGTCATATTGTGATGCATAACGAGCAGGCGGTGATCTCCCCGAGCTGGTCGATCCATTCCGGTGTCGGAACCAAAGCTTATACCTTTATCTGGGGCATGGTCGGTGAAAACCAGGTCTTTGATGATATGGACCATGTGGCCGTTAAAGATTTGCGCTAGTTGTGGGCATAAACGAATAAGGTATTGTTATGATTTTAAGTGCATTTTCTCTCGAAGGTAAAGTTGCGGTCGTCACTGGTTGTGATACTGGACTGGGTCAGGGGATGGCGTTGGGGCTGGCGCAAGCGGGCTGTGACATTGTTGGCATTAACATCGTTGAACCGACTGAAACCATCGAGCAGGTCACAGCGCTGGGGCGTCGTTTTTTAAGCCTGACCGCCGATCTGCGAAAGATTGATGGTATTCCAGCACTGCTGGATCGCGCGGTAGCGGAGTTTGGTCATATTGATATCCTGGTGAATAACGCCGGATTGATTCGCCGCGAAGACGCTCTCGAGTTCAGCGAAAAGGACTGGGACGATGTCATGAACCTGAATATCAAGAGCGTATTCTTCATGTCTCAGGCAGCGGCGAAACACTTTATCGCGCAAGGCAATGGCGGCAAGATTATCAATATCGCGTCAATGCTCTCCTTCCAGGGCGGGATCCGTGTGCCTTCTTATACCGCATCAAAAAGCGGTGTGATGGGCGTGACGCGATTGATGGCGAACGAATGGGCTAAACACAACATTAATGTTAATGCGATAGCTCCGGGTTACATGGCGACCAACAATACTCAACAACTGCGGGCAGATGAACAACGTAGCGCGGAAATTCTCGACCGCATTCCAGCTGGTCGTTGGGGACTGCCGAGTGACCTGATGGGGCCGGTAGTGTTCCTTGCCTCCAGCGCTTCAGATTATGTGAATGGTTATACCATTGCCGTGGATGGCGGTTGGCTGGCGCGTTAATTCATTCTTCTTACTTTTATGACCCTGCCGCATGGCAGGGTTTTTTATATCTGTAGATCACCATAATCCATATCATGGTTATGAAATAATCCATATCAATTATCAATGAATGAACTTTATGAATTTTATCTGCTTTAAAATTAGGTGGTTAATAATAATCTCAATAATTCAACTTAATTTTAAAATTGGAATATCCATCACATAACGGCATGTCGTAGCAATTTAATCCATATTTATGCTATTTCCGACCTGACACCTGTGTGAATTGTTCACGTATTTTTTCACTATGTCTTATTCTCTGCTGGCAGGAAAAAATGGTTACTATCAATACGGAATCTGCTTTAACGCCACGTTCTTTGCGGGATACGCGGCGTATGAATATGTTTGTTTCGGTAGCTGCTGCGGTCGCAGGATTGTTATTTGGTCTTGATATCGGCGTAATCGCCGGAGCGTTGCCGTTCATTACCGATCACTTTGTGCTGACCAGTCGTTTGCAGGAATGGGTGGTTAGTAGCATGATGCTCGGCGCAGCAATTGGTGCGCTGTTTAATGGTTGGCTGTCGTTCCGCCTGGGGCGTAAATACAGCCTGATGGCGGGGGCCATCCTGTTTGTACTCGGTTCTATAGGGTCCGCTTTTGCGACCAGCGTAGAGATGTTAATCGCCGCTCGGGTGGTGCTGGGCATTGCTGTCGGGATCGCGTCTTACACCGCTCCTCTGTATCTTTCTGAAATGGCAAGTGAAAACGTTCGCGGTAAGATGATCAGTATGTACCAGTTGATGGTCACACTCGGCATCGTGCTGGCGTTTTTATCCGATACAGCGTTCAGTTATAGCGGTAACTGGCGCGCAATGTTGGGGGTTCTTGCTTTACCAGCAGTTCTGCTGATTATTCTGGTGGTCTTCCTGCCAAATAGCCCGCGCTGGCTGGCGGAAAAGGGGCGTCATATTGAGGCGGAAGAAGTATTGCGTATGCTGCGCGATACGTCGGAAAAAGCGCGAGAAGAACTCAACGAAATTCGTGAAAGCCTGAAGTTAAAACAGGGCGGTTGGGCACTGTTTAAGATCAACCGTAACGTCCGTCGTGCTGTGTTTCTCGGTATGTTGTTGCAGGCGATGCAGCAGTTTACCGGTATGAACATCATTATGTACTACGCGCCGCGTATCTTCAAAATGGCGGGCTTTACGACCACAGAACAACAGATGATTGCGACTCTGGTCGTGGGACTGACCTTTATGTTCGCGACCTTCATTGCGGTCTTTACGGTAGATAAAGCAGGTCGTAAACCGGCTCTGAAAATTGGTTTCAGCGTGA
>ERZ773115.128-NODE-128-length-91809-cov-7.863167_pt1 | contig 91809 bp, 73 predicted proteins | sample MGYA00511116_ERZ773115 | MGnify/ENA primary metagenome ERZ773115 (study PRJEB29015, sample SAMEA2737869) | human gut metagenome | biome: human gut; feature: human-associated habitat; material: faeces | place: China | collected 2012 ... | reverse complement strand
TTGTTTGTAAATTCACTTAATTGGGGCTTGACTTTTATTTGCAGGTCTTTATTTTTCGGAACATAAACAACTTGTAAAAATGTCGTGTTCCCGTGTAAACAACGCAAATACGCTGTTTTAAGCGTGTACCTATGCCGTGTAAAGTGTCTGGCAGCGTGTGTCCTACACGCCATTTCTGCGGTCACACGCCTGACCTACACGGTAAAAAGCTCGCAGTTACGGGCTTTACACGCTTACACGCCTTAATAGGCACTTGACTTAAACTTTAACGCAATACCCTTGAAGCCTTGGACATGACTGCTCCCACTCGGAATATTGAGGTCATACTTGATATGATACGCCACTTCATTCTGCCTGAGCCACGATACAAAAGTTTCACGTTTCAGAGCGGTGGGGGCATTGTCCTCGCACCAATGGTAATAACTGTCATACAGCGCCGATGAAGCGACTCGCAGATTTTCCCCATACTGCACCCTGTCCGTATCTTCCAGAAATTCCGTGATATTGCAGTTATCCTGCATAGTCTCCATGACGTTCTGCCTTGCCCTGTCGGAGATCGTGAAGCGGTAATTGTTGGCAAGAAGTCTCAGAAGCCCGTCATACATCCAGCAGAATATCTTCTCTTTCTCGGCAATGAATTTCTCGGCGATGTACGGGTCAATGATTCGCTTTTCGGGCGGCGGCAGGGTGGTGAGGATAATCATTCGCCTTGAAAAGCCCTTGCTCTTGTCATACAGCGTTTTGGGACTGCCGTTGCCGAAACACAATAGCCTTGTGTACAGGAGCGCCTGCTCGCTCTGCTTGCCTTTGGCTTCAACATCAATGGTCGTTTCGGCGGTGACGAGATTCTTGATGTAACCCGTTGAGGACAGCGCCTGCATCTGCATATCATCGTCCACCATCAGCAGACGGTCTTTGAGATTGTAGCGGAAAAAGCGGTCGTTCTCGATACGGTGGATATTGCCCGTCAGCATATTGTCCATGAATATCTCACGAAGAACGATGCCGATGCGGTTCTTGCCCTCGCCGCCCTGACCGATGAGGAACATCATCTTCTGCCCTTTGGTGGAGGGTATCAGCAGATAGCCCAGGTATTCCTGTAAGGTGATGACATCTTCGGGAGTGAGCAGCTCCATGAGGAATGTCAGGAATTGTTCCGGATAGTACGCTCTGTTTCGGATATTCGGGTCATAGCACACGTTCAGGCGGTTGGTGCAGAATTCCCTGTCAGGATAGAAATTGCCTTTGAGGTCGAGCTTTCCGTTCTGAACATGGATTAAGCTGAGGTCGGGTGTCAGCGGTGCACTGTATGTATAAAGCCTGAGAGCGTCCATTATCTGAACGACCTTTTTTGACAGCCCTATCCATACTCCCTGACGGAGCATACGGTAGACCTCATTGCCGAGTGCGTTCTCATCTACAAGTCCGTCATAGTCGAAGAACCGACCGCCAATGCACTTCATGGGGTGCTTCTGCGTGAATACTTTGCAGAATTTCAGCTCGTTGACGGTAGTCTTATCGAACATCCATTCGGGAAACTCACGCTCTTTTTTCTTTTCAGGCGGTGTTTCGTGGGCAGTATCAGCAGTAACAGGTGTTTCACTCACATCACCATTCTCCCCATTCTTCGACACATCGTTTGTATTCTCGTTCAATTCGGTCTACCTCCAGTTTTATATCTTTCTGTTGCTCCGTATCAGTGCGGTTGAATGTTTCAAGCAGATACCACGCATATTCGATATTGTGGATAGCGTATACATAACGCCTGTCTATATCCTCTGTCGGAGCTTTCGGGGCATAGCGTATCTTGTACCTGTCGAGCAGAGCAAAATACTTGTAAAGTGTGTCATACATTCGCTCAACTCTTGCTTTCTCTGCTTTCCGCTCTGCAATCTCCCTGCGCCGCCTGTTGACTTTCTCCATATCGGGTGGTTTGTCTACGTCCAGACCGAGACCAAAATCGCTGTTGAGCTGCTTCACGGCTTCGATAGCTGACAAGCTGAAAAGCTCCTGCACCAGCTTGATAACATCGCCATGAGCCTGACAGCCGAAACAGTAATAGTGGTCGGCATACAGCTTACAGGACGGGTGACGCTCCCTGTGGAACGGGCAGAGTGCCATGTTTCCTCGATGTACCTCCACGCCGTAACTGCGAGCTGCCGTTGGCACATCGACAAACTCTTTTATATCGTCGAAAATAGTCATTTCGTGACCTCCTGATACTTGAATTTGATATAGCTTTGTGCTATAATTTTATTGGAATATTATAGGAAGAAGCTGCCGTATGAACTGTGATATCAAAACCGTGATCGCCATTCTGTATAAACAGCTCGTATCATCGTCTGTCAACACCTATCAGGCATTGGTGGATATGCTGTTCAAGTCCTATTTTAACGATCCGACCAGTCCGGAATATGACCGTTCAGAACCGTCAAAGCTGAATAAAGGCACTCGCACGTTATCCTCTAATATCACGGATTTTTATGTGCGAAAGGATAAGTCTGTACTGCTCGGTGATATTAAAGGTATGCTGAAATATATCCTCGACAAGCCGCAGCTCCACGTTTCGTTCTTTGACCTTATCATCAATGATCCGCTTATATCCAAGCCATATAAAAAGCAGTTTGCTTTGAATCATTCCCGTGAATATTCCGATGATGAGCATCTTGCGGAAGTGTTTTATATAGCCGTGACCATTGCCGCATACCGTCCTTATTATAAGGTTGATAAGTATTGGTATGCGGATTACTACTATGATACGAACAGCAATTCGGACGGTCTGTTTTCAAAAGCCAAACCCCAAGCACCGCCAAAATATTTCATCGGACGTGAGAAGGAGCTTGGAGAGCTGCACGCATTGATGCAGTCCGATGGTAAAGTGTTTCTGACAGGCGTTGCAGGTGTCGGCAAGAGCGAGCTTGTCCGCACTTATGCGCAAAAGTATGCTTCGGAATATGCCCATATCGGATATTATAATTACAATGAATATCGTAACGGCATAGCCGATATTATTGCGAATGTTCTGCCGAATATGGCATTTATCCGCAGTGACATTGAAGCTCTCTATGAAGAAAGCCTTGAACTTCTGTCGGCATTTGGGAAAAATCTCCTGCTTATCATCGACAACTATAATGTCCCTGCCGATCGTGACTCCAACCTGCCTGACCTTCTTGAATTGGAATGTGATGTTATTTTCATTTCCTATTCTCACTATGACGATGATTTTACTGTATATGACCTGACAGAGTTCAGGACATTCCGTGAATCATATGATCTGATAAAGCAGTTTTATCCGTTTGATGAGAATGATCCTGATGTAAAATTCAAAATGCACCGTCTTGCGTTGATAACAGATAAATATCCGTTTTCATTGGAGCTGTGTGCCCGTTCCATGAAAAGAGGAACCGACACGCCCGATACCTGTGCAGATGCCCTTGTAGGAGGAATCAAGAATATGAAAGCAAGAATCCCTGCTAATAAAGACCGTAAGCCTAAGACCGACACACACTATCGTCACATTGAAAGCCTGTTCAGAAAGGCAGACCTCACTGTTACCGATAAATATGTTCTGTCATATATGCGTTTCATGCCTGAATCGGGTGTTCCGAAAATGTTATTTCAGAAATTGACAAGGCTTATTGATTTCACAGAGATAGACAAGCAGATCGACCTCGGCTTTATCCATGATTACTCTGACGGTACGATCTCCATATCCTCTATTGTACGCAAGCTCGTTGAAGCCGATTATAAGATCAATCCCGAAGAAATGCTTGCGTTCGGCGAGACTTTGTTCTCTACGGATACAAGCGAAGCTCCCAAAGAAGTACTTGCTGAGATTGCTGATAGAATTTCACCCTTGAAATATCTAACAATGATCGAAAGTGATATTTTTGTTGCATATCATCTGCTGTTTCAGTTTTACTTCAAAATCGGGAGCAATTTCAGCACAGATATGGCTATGAGCTGCTTGGCTATGAACTATAACAAGAACATTTTCAAACACCGCCTGCTGTACCAGGCAGACAAGGCTCAGTTTTTTGAGCGTTTCAAGGACAGCGAAAACTTTGATCTTATCAAGCAGACTCTTGAAAATACAGAGACCAATCCTCGCTGGCACGCTCATGAGGACGGCGAAGAACCGCCCTCAGATCCGCTTGTCAAATCATTCATTGTATCGGAGGAAGATGATGCTGAGATTTTCGGCTTGAATGACGAATGATCAGATAAAATCAAACAACCTCAGCAGTACATCTATCACCACCGCAACAGGTGCGGCATAGTACAAAACATCGCCTATCGTTCTGACAGTGCAGAAACGTTTTACTAACTTGCTGATTTGCTCGGAAGCATTTTTCGCCGCTGCCGTTGCGGTTTTCACATTTTCGGTGCAGGCAGTGATGCCTTTCTCCATCTGATCGCTGTTCGCCTGCACATACTGCATCAGCTCGTTGATAGCTTCTTTCTCCTGCGTTTTGACCTGATGATAGATGCTGTAAACGCTGTCAGCGACCTCTGTCCTGACGCTTTTTGCGTACTGCTCTTGCAGGCTCAGGTTCTGCATCTGATGTTCGGACAACCTTTGTATTTCGGCGTTTATAGCTGTCGAATAGTTCTTCAAAAGTTGGCACATCTTTAGCGTTGCCGTCACCAGAAGAAGAACCCTCTCGTCCCTCTGTGCGTCCACCGAGGATACTCCGATCTCCTCCGCCATTTCCCGAACTCTCGTTTCTATTGCGTTCAGTTCCGGAAGCGGTGTTTCCTGCTTGTGCGTTTTCTGAGATTCCATTACTGCTGCCCCCTGTCTCTGTGCCTTGCGTGATTGTTCGTACTCCCTGTGGATACGCTCCGCTTCTTTTATCATCTGTTCCCGTGTAAAGACCGCCGTTTGCTGTTTGGGTTCTGTCGGTGGTTTGCCTTTCGGCTCTTGCGGTAACTTCTGCGAGGTCTCGTTCTTCATGTCCTCGCCCAATCTTGGTAAGCTCATATTTGATTCCTTTCACTGTGTATTTATCACCCAGCTTACTGCCCCTGACCGAGACAAGTTTACCGCTTTTATCGGTAAAGTTCGGGTGACGGTAGGATATGGTGTTGCCCTTGACACGACACTCCACATGATAATGCTTCATTAGGGCATTCACCACATCTTCTAAAGTCTTGTTGTTCGGGTCGGCGCACTCGATTCTGATGACCTCCCGAAGTTCATCTTTGAATGTTTCCTTACCCTTGGCTTTCATCTGCTTTTCGGCAAAAGTCTCCTTATCGAGGCTGCCGTCAAGATCGTGATTATAATAATCTTCTCGCATCGAATGGACAAGCCCACGTTTCTGACACTGCTCGCCCAGGTACTCACACATATTATAAAGGTCTCTCTCGTTACGGCGGAATGCCTTTCCAGTAACGGTATTGCAGTTGCCAATGAGAAAATGTGCGTGAGGGTGGGGCTTGTCAATGTGGACTGCGAACAGCACTTCGTAACCCTGAAAAAACTTTTCGGCAAAGTCTTTCGCTATCCTGAACACTTCCTCGTTGGTGAGCTTGTCCCTGTCCTCCGGAGAGAATGATATGGAGATCTGATAAGAAAGGTTCGCATTGCCCGAATTGCGCTTACCGAACAGCTTTCTCGTCATCATAACATCTCTCGGAAAATTATCACGATCACAGTTAATGTCCCAATACAAGTTCGGGGCTGTTTTTATAACTCCGTCCTTGATCTGCTGAGGCAGCTTTCCCAAAATGTAGTGCGCTGTGCGCTCCACCGCCACTTTGGATTTGCAGGGGGTGTAATTGACTTTCAAGTTCCCGAACATTATTTACTGCCCTTGATGCTGAACTTCGGGTCATTCAGAAAATCGGAGAGCTGCCCCATAACTCTGTTATTGGTCTTGCGTATCGCTTCGATCTCCGCACGGACACGATATTCCTGTCCGATGTTTGAGAAGTATGCAAGCTGATTGAGGTTCGTGCCGATCTTCTGATCTCATGAACGATAGGCGCAATGCTCTCCTCAATGGAATATACACGCACCTCACTGTTGCGGATAGCCTGCATCAGATAGTCGGTCTTGTTCAGACCGCTTGCTTCATGCTTGGTGTTCCATAGCTGAAGCTCCTCGTCGGTCAGTTTCAGGCTGATCGAGTGATAGCGCCTGCGATTGGGCATAGTCGCTCCTTTCTCCGCCTGCGGCGGTCTTAGGGGAAGGTCTCGGAGGGGGAACGTCTATGAGCTGGGAGACCAATGTGTCACTACATTGGTACTACCAGCCCGGCGCAAATCCAGCGGTGGGCGCCCGTCTTGTTCCTGCAAGACTTTCGATCTCCGTATCGAATTTAAGCCTCGCTCTCCTGAGCGTTAGGCGCTCGATCCTGCAAATTTCTCTGTGATATTTGCAGGATTTCTTTTTTGCATAAAATGCTATCGGGCATTTTTGCATTATTTCTCCGATTTTTCCCTTGTCTATTGGTTAGTTACTGTTGTTGTAACACTTCGATATTAGTACGGTGAAAAAGCTGTTTCAAGCAGTATCAGCCGCCGATAAAATTGAAATCAACACCCGAATAATCGTCGTTTTCGCTGTTGTCAACGCATCCAAAGCCCTCTGCAGCGCTCGGATTGCCGTCCCTGGCATATCCTCTTGTGTCCTCCGTTCCTACGGGGACAGCCTGCATAGGGTAGCCCCTGTTCAGGCTCAGCATCAGGCTTGCAAGAAACTTCGGCATTTCGGCAATAAACGCCTTGCCTACTTCCGAAACGATCTGCTCCACGAAACGCTCCTCACGCTGACGGGTCTCAAAGTACGGATCGTCAGCAAGTCTTCCCATACGGTCGAAGTAGTCATTGACCGCCGTAATGGCAGCCACGTTAGTAGACTTGATCTTGTCCTTGTCGAAGTTGTGGAGGTAGTCCCACGCCTTAGCGTGTTCAGGGTTCTCCATATTGAAGCGGAAGCAAGTCGTTCTTACACATTCTCTGTCCTTGCCCATATCACTTGCCCTCCTTCCTGAGCTGTGCGGCGGCGAAGAATTCATAGCCCTTAGCCGATGCACAAATGTCTCCGATTATAGTCACTCTATCCTTGTCATAGCTCCCGAAGTTTTCAATCAGCTTTCCGCCGCCGCCCGTGATGTAAAGGCGCATCATCTTCGGGTCATATTCATACTTGCGGAGCAGAGCGAAAATATCCTCGGCATACTCGGAAATCGCCTGACGAAGAACATCGGCATACTCACTGTCAATGTCTGCATTGCCGTAGCGGATCATCGACTGGATAATGGTCTCGTCTACGGTCACACCCAGTTTGTTCATCATGGCATTGGACGCAGCCTTGACGCACTGGTTCACGCCCATTTTCTCGGTGTAAGTCTTGGTGTTGATGACCTTGCGGTTGCTCACGAATATGATATTTACCGTTCCGTTGCCGATATCTGCGATCATGCTGAGACCTGTCATCTCGTTCAACTTCTCAACCACGGCGGCATAGCCCTGCGGATAAACATAGCACCCGATAATGCGGACAAAGTAGAGCTTGTCCTCATACTTGAAGTCCACACTCTCCCTCTGAAGCATATATTTGCGGAAGTCCTCACGCTGTCTGCCTACCCAAGTAATCGTCAGTCCAACGGCGAGATAGACCTTAGCCGATATGATGCCCTCACGGTTCAGCTCACGGGCGATACCCATAAGCGTGAACAGGTAGTTGTCCTCGTCCTGCCACTTGTCGGCAAGATATTCCTTGTGCCCCTCACCGATCTGATAGTAGCTCCCCTCAAAGAAAAGCGTGTTCTTGGTGAAGGTAGGGGCCGCATCGAGTTTGGTGATGCCTGTGGGTGTGACCGTGTTGGCGGTCTTGATGTTGCCGTAACCCTGGTCGATGCCTACGATCAGGAAGTCGTTGTAATGTTTCAATATCTGTACCTCCGAAATATTTGTATTCAGCTTTGCGGATAGCGGTGCGCTGTCCGTCTGCTGTAATTTCAGTATAGCAGATATTTCATGCCTTGTGGTTGGCAGGATGTTGGCGAGGTGTTGGCAGGAAAACAACAAGCTACAGTTGGTGAACCGTAGCTTGCTTTAGTTTATAATAATAAAAGCCGCCGAGTGGATAACTCAGCGGCATTGGAATTGAAAATTATAATTTATAGATGTTTATAGTAATCTTCAATCATTTTCGCCATAAGATGACGACGCTTGGATAAGAAATCATCATAGTCACCGACTATCATATAGATGATCTCAGGAGGTAGAGCATTTTCTGCAAGATTTTCATTCAATGCATCCATGCCCATAATGTTGCCGATTTCCGCCGTTCCTGAATCAAACTGATCCATAACGGTTTTGAAATAGACAGCAGGGGCATCATCACTAATTGCCTTGTTCACTTGCGTATCAAGATATGTGTAGTTTGCTACCTGATTATACCGTGATCTTGACGTGACACCATTTGACTTCAAATACGCTTTCGGGAAGATATGATGCACATCACCTGAGATGTCCAGAAGATCAGAGATCATTGTTCCGTGCATGAACAGAGAATTCTTGTTCATGTTGATCTGCGCAGCAAGAAATGTGTTGAAAGCCGGACTGTTTACAGAGGACGTTTCAAGATTTTGAGGAAGGGTAACTTCCCAGAATGTGTCCGGAAGCACAGAACGTTCGATCTCACTGAAGAATGTGAGAAAACCCTTTTCATCAATATTTCGGATATCACGGCTCATAACAGTCTCAGGTGAACCGATATACCGTCCGGTCAGAGTTGAAAGGACAAACCATTTCTGAACATAACGCTTCACTTGATTTTTCGGGATTGATGCGTCATTAGACAACTTCAGAAACAGGTAATAGGCAAAATCAAGTGTCATCATTGAATTCAGGAGTTTACTGGATTTAAAGCCCGCACCCTTGATTGCAAGAATAAACTGAGCAAAATGGTACTCATTGATAAAGGCTTGAATGCCCTCATCGAGCTTTTTGTAAGAATCCTCGACGATCTCTTCCTTGAATTCTCTTGTCTCAAAATCACGTCCTGAAAGCAAGCTGACCATGTCTGATAGTCTGCCTCTGCTAAAGCTGTACATGAAAGCGACTCGCAGCATATCACCATAATCAGGATCGTATATGTCCTCATTATCTTTTGACAGCCATTTGATCTTCTGCGCATAAGGCGTGGCAGCAAATTCAGTATCCTTTTGCACCTGTGGGTAAAAATCAGGCTTAACAGCAAGATGGCAGAAATAGTCTACTACTTTGCGGAGGACGTTGCCATTGTGTGCTGTGTCCGCTGCCATTTTCGACATAACAAAGTCGGATTGACTAAGCGGTGTTCCCTTTGAATTGATACGAATAAAGATCTCTGTTACTTCGTCAATGTCCAGAGTGTGATCCAGCTCGATGACACCTATCTGACGATTGGCAATGGCTTTGAGCTTGGTAAGTTCCTCGGAAACTTCGTCGAGATCTACATCCTCATTCAGCGCAGCATACTGATTTTCAAAAGCTCTCTGCTTGAAGTCTGGCTTGAAGATCACGGATATGTCAGGAATCCATTTCTTGTCCTTTAAGTGTGAAGCATCTTGTACCTCAAATCTTTTAGTAGGATCAGTTGCCAACGGGTTAAAGGCAATTTTAACTCTATCCCTGTTAAAATCCTCGTCAAGCACCTCCAGCCCGGAAATAGCAGCCATTAAAGCGGTGACTCTCTGTTGCCCATCGATCAGAACGTGCTTTCCCCCGGCGACTACACCATCCTTTGTTTTCACGTCCGGATTCTTCCATGTGATGATGTAGCCTGTAGGATAGCCATTATACAGTGAATCGATCAGATCTCGAACCTGACTGCGTTTCCAGACAAAAGGACGTTGAATCTCCGGAATGACAAACTGACCTGCCTCAATCAGTCCAAGAATGGCACTGACCGAGTATTGCATCAGTGTGAATTTTTCTCCAATCATAGCTTGTCTCCTTAATAATATTCTTCGATATAGCTGTACGCCTTATTAAACACATCATTATCGTGGATCTTGTACTTGTTCCAGATCACACTGCGCAGAGCTTTCTTGACTTCCTTCTGCCCCACAGTTGTATTCTGCCATCCGTCAAAGCGAACGACCTTAACGATGCTGTCAATATCCGCTACGATGCGTTCAACAATGATAGGCGTTTTGTCATTTCTGAGTCCATTGAAAAGCTCTGTCAGAGCCGCCTTGCCCTTGTCGATCTCCTGCTCCGGCACGACTTCCTTCTCCGCTTGCCGAGCCTCTCTTGCGAGTACGAGCAAACGTCTCAGGAATTCTACGCTGGCGATAAGACCACGTTCGTGACGATCTCGCAGCTCCTCCAATTTTTCACCCAGCTTGATGAACTTCGGATCTTTGCTATGCGCCTGAATACGGGCAACGAGGTCGATTTCCACCTTCATCGTGGTTTTCTTGATGTCCTTCTGCTTTTCGATGTACTCATCGATCAGCTCCGCATCAAGATTCAGAATATCCTCATCTTCATGGACAGCACCGACGATCAAGTTTTCATGAACAAGCTCCATCGTTTTTGCGCCAAGAGCCGCCCATACCAGACCTCCGATCTCAGTCGTGGGCTTGACAGACTCATATACACGAGTCAACCACTGATAGTCATACTTGTACGGTGCGAGGAATGGGTCTGGGGACAAAGAATTCCATACTCTGTTCAAGACACGATAGTCTGCACCGAACTTGTCCTTGTCCTCATTCGTAGGAATACACTCCTGCGCTGCCATCAAGCCCTCCCAGCCTTCAACAGTCCTGTCTACGCCTACGAAGTATTCCAAGCACTTCGTCATCAATTCAGGAAATTTCTGCTTGACTTCTTCGATGTTCGTGATGACCTTCTTCATGCTCGCTTCATCGAATTCAAGCGCTTTTGCTACATTATCGAAGATGCCGATATAATCCACAATCAGACCATAGGTCTTTCCCTCGTCGTAGGTTCTGTTCGTGCGGCAGATCGCCTGCAAAAGGTTGTGATCCTTCATAGGCTTGTCCAGATACATGACCTGAAGAATTGGTGCATCAAAGCCTGTGAGCAGTTTAGCTGTTACGATCACGATCTTCAACGGGCTGTGCGGATCACGGAAGAAGTCCAGCAGCTTTGCTTCTTCATCACGGCTGCGGCGGTATGCTTTATAACGGTCACTCTTATCATTGTTGGTGTCCATGACGATCGTAGTCGCATCCTCGCCGAGCAGTCTATCAAGCTCTGCCTTATACAGCAGGCAACATTCACGGTCAAAAACGACAAGCTGTGCCTTATATCCATTCGGCTCGATCTTCTCCCGATAGTGCTTGGCGATATGTTCGCAGACCTTCCGGATACGGTCTGTATCATACATGATCGCCTTCATATTGACACGTCTGGACAGCTCCGTGCGCTGTTCTTCAGACATGGTGCCCGTCAGAGCATCAAATTCTGCATCCAGCTTCTCTCTGTCAACATGGAGATCGACTGGAACAGGCTCAAAGTGCAGCGGAAGTGTAGCGTGATCACGGATAGAGTCAGAGAACGAATACTTGCTCATGTAGCCGCTTTTATCTTCAATCGCACCAAACGTCTTGAATGTGTTTTTATCCAAACGGTTGATCGGTGTACCGGTCAGACCAAAGAAAAATGCATTCGGAAGCGCAAGACGCATCTTCTCGCCGAGGTTTCCTTCTTGTGTACGATGCGCCTCGTCTACCATGACAACGATGTTGTCTCGGTCGTTCAGCTCCTCCTCTACATCACCAAAGCGGAAGATCGTGGTGATGGCAATTTTTCTTGTATCCTGCTGGAAGAATTTGATGAGGTCGTCCTTTGTAGCGATACCGACAAGATTTGGAATATCTGAGGCATTGAATGTCGCTGTCATCTGCGTTTCAAGGTCGATACGGTCGTCGATGATAACGACGGTCGGGTTCTTCAGCTCCGGTATCATGCGGAGCTTCTGTGCTGCAAACACCATAAGCAGAGATTTACCGGAACCTTGAAAATGCCAGATCAAGCCCTTTTTCGGGTATCCGGCTTTCACACGCTCCACAATCAGATTTGCGCCCTCATACTGCTGATAGCGGCAGATGATCTTGTATTTTCGATACTTCTTATCTGTCGCAAACAGTGTGAAGAATTGGAAAATGTCCATGATCTTCCACGGCTGCATCATATCTGCAATACTGATCTTGACATCGGACAGCGTTCCTTCGACCTTGTGATCTGGTGTATGCCACGGCCCCCACATATTGATAGGCATACCGACAGAGCCGTACCGGAACATCTTACCCTCGGTCGCAAAGTTGAATATATTTGTTACGAACATCGGCGCAACGCTCTTCTCATAGTTTGCGATGTCACTTGCACCATCAAGCCATGTGACAGAGCTGCGGACGGGAGTTTTCAATTCTCCAATGGCGATAGGAAAGCCATTGATGAGCAGCACGATATCAAAGCGGTGACCGCCCTCCTGCATCGGATATACCCACTGATTCGTTACAACATACTCGTTCAGGGCGAGGTTTTCCTTTGTCATAGTGCCAAAGAAGCGAATCGGGATCATTCTTCCGTCTTTGCCGAAAGGATAGGAATTCTCCTCAAAGATCAGCTTCTTGAAGATCTCATTCTGCGTGATGAGGTTGTGCGGCTGCACGGACAAGATCAGAGTGCGCAGCTTGTAAATGACAGTATCAGCCCTTGACGGATCTTCTGCGATCTCAGGATTCAGGCGAATCAGTGCATCACGCACCATCGATTCGACCATTACGTCTGAATAGTGTCTCGACAGCTTTTCAGCTTCGATGTACTTCCAGCCGTTAGCTTGGAGCGTGGCTAAGACCATCTGCTCTATCGTGTTATCTTCATTAAACATATAGGGAACCTCCCATCATTATTCAGCGATATACATATCAATAAGTTTCTTTTCATATTCATCAAAATGAATCTTATTCTCTATGCTTTTAAAGAATTCTTTTTGTTCAGTTAAAGTATCGCCCTTAATGTCGTATTTTTCTATTTTCCGAACAGTAATTATTGGAACTCCATTTTCAATCATATCAACACCAAGTAATGTTGTTGCACCTATTTCAAAATATCGTATAATCCTGCTTAGATCAAGAGGGGTATCAAAGGGTTCGCCGATCAGTTCAAATGCTCGATTGATCAAGGACTCAAACAAGCTGATAATTCGTGGTAATTGATATTCAATCGTATCTTTGACATTCTTAAACACTCTTCGATATGTTTCATTAACAAACTTGTTGACATCTTCTCCAGCATATTTGCCGAAAGAGTAATTCAGTACCCCTAAATATCCGTTTGCTGCATAATTTTGGGCAAAATACTTTATAGCATCTATCTGATTTGGATTGATTTCACCGACTTCTGCCCAGATTTGAAGGATTGTTTGAAAATAACCTTGTTTTATAAAATTGGCTATTGATACACTTTCAATATTACGGAATTCTTTGATTCTCGTAATTATTTTTTTCAAAATACTTTCCTGTTTTACTCGTTCGATCAGTCTGTTCTGAATAAAAACCGAATCTGGAAGTAAATCTCGGTCAAGCGAAAGTCCATTTTTTAATTGACGGTTTCGTGGAGATAAATATTTTTCAGCTATATTTTCCAAATCAATCTTGTCAAGTATTACGTCTGAGCTAAATGGTTTAAAATCTAAAGATATATTAGCAGCTTTTTCAATAATTAAGCATTGTTTATCTAAATATACGATGTTTCCAACAAAATGACGTAAATACCTACCAGCTCTGCCGTTAATGTTAAGTAAAAGAAACCTTTTGCCTGCTTCATTTTCTCCGGACGGATTATTATATAAAATAATAGTCTTTGCATTGGTATTAACACCTTCAACTATTGTAGAAGTACAGAATAAGAGAGGCATTCTATTACTATTGAAAAGCGTCATTATCTCACGCTGAAAATATTTAGGAAACTTCCCATTATGGATTCCAGTCCCTCGTTTTAATGCGTAAAGGAAATCCCATTCGTCTATAGAATTTTTAGTGCCATTACTAAATCTGCAATTATAATTGTGCTCAATATGTTCAATAAAAATCGATATATCCTTATCTTGAACAATACACATGCCTTCGCAATACTGACGAGCGTATTTCTCAGTAAATCCTGGATACAAACAATAAACTAAGGCAGGTTCATCGGGAGTTATACTGAGTTGTTGTGTAAGGAATCTTAATTTATCTATCTTTTGACTTGCTGGAGTTGTTATAACATCCTCACCAGTAACTGAAGAAACTGATTTGAGCTTTTTCCCATGATAATCGATTCTGTTTTTTAAAGTCGGTTCATAATTGACCTCTATTGTTTTGATTCGATACTTTTCAATGAATTGCTTCAATCCGGATTTTGCGCTTTTAAAGCTTATAAAAGGTCCTGCAATATAACACTCAGGCTGTTTTTCCATTAATAGATATAATGCTAAACGAAAAGCGACTGCTCGATGTTCCTTACTACTATTTGAACTGCTTTTAGATGTAGTATTATCTCCAATGTCTATCGTTGACGAAACATTCTCTTCATCTGATGAGGCAATATCCTCGTCTATTTTATACACTTCATCAAAAAAGATAAAATCGGGTTCTATTTCTTCTCTAAGAGCTAATAGACGCAAAACACGTTCTGGCGTAAGAATAAAAGCATTCTTTTCGGTTAATTCCAGATCACGATATACAGAAGTGTAGATTGAATATGCCATCTGTTTGTCTTTGAAAAACTCTCTTAAATCCTGAGATACCTCCATAAGAAGAGCTACCGTTGGTAACACAATTACTATATTGCTGTACCTCTCATAATTCGAGAATATAATTTCTTTTAAAAGGAAAGTTTTGCCAAATGATGTTGGAGCACTCAAAAAAAGCCTATGATTGTTTTCAACAAACGTATCCATTACTTCTTTTTGATATCTATCAAGTACCGCTCCCGAATTAGTTTTATAGTAATTAGATATAGTTTCATCTTTCCAGAGGCCAATACCTTCGTAGTAGAAATCATTTATATTAAAACGGTTCTGTCGATTATATCCAAAGGATCTTAATCTTGTTGCAGCAGAGTAAAGAATAAAATCTAAGTAGCTAAGATAGTTCTCAGGTATGTTACCTTTTTTACGCTGATCAGATAAATAACAAATCAGGTCTTTCATCCTTAACATAGTCGAAATATCTATTTCAGGGCGATTAGTTAGGGAGAGTAATTCTTTTATCAGTGTTTTTATATCGTTACTCTTGTTCACTCTTCTCACCCTTTCTTATTGATAAAAAGCGATTACGAAGGTCTTCGATATCACGTACAGGAAAAACAAGGAACATCACTTCAACATTAAGGTTTTCACCATTTTCAAAAGTAAAGTTTTTGAAAGCCTTTGAGCACTTTTCTTTTATTGTTTCTAACAAGACTGCTTCATCAGAATAGTCATCTTCACCTGCCATGATTAAGCACGGCAGTCTTATTATAATACTATTATTGTTAAAGTACTTGATGATTTTTTGATGTAATACAGCTTCATCTGTACTATAATCAAATTGTAAATCATTAATGTCATCTACAATTTTCTCTAATTCCTTTGTATTATTAGATACAGCACGCATTACGTCTGCCATTATCAGCATAGAATCAGAAAAATATGTTTTTAGAATGCTTTTATTTATATCTTTTTTGATTTCACGTAAACAATATTCCCAGGATCCTGTTTTTACTTGTCCTGCCCACATATACTTTATTCCGTTCGCAACAGAGAATACAAGCCCATCGTATCCTTTAACTTCTTGTCCTTTTTTCTCTTTGTCCAGATTCTTTCGAGGAACACGTTCGATATATTTTACTCTGGAGTATAGCATTTCAATATCATCAAAAAACGTTTTAATAAAGCAATCTAACGTTAATTCACCCATTAAGCCATCTGTAAGTTTCTCTGTTTTAGGAACTCTGCTGTTATATGCTGCTCTTGCCGCTTTGTGTAAATCGTCCAACCTATGCTTTTCGTAATCCTTTTCAATTTCATTCTTTTCAAAAGCATAAAAAATAATACTGTTAAAAATCAGATCTATAAAGGACTTTTCAAAATCAGGATCAAATACATGATGATATGGAAAATAGCGATAATTGTCTGAGTATGGAGTATATTCTACAATCATAGGTTTCAATTTATCACCGATCAAAGAGTGGTAAATTTCGACAGCATTCATTGGCTTATACTCCTTTCATTACTGATAAAACTAATCAAATCTATTAATCCAATAATCGTTCTGTAGCCATTATATTTTGATTTATCGGTCTGGCGGACAAAGGCGGCAAATTGCTTTTGAACAATAATATCTGGAACGAAGACGGGGAGTTTACGCACCAATTCACTATTCAAGTTATTGACAACACCGCCTGCCGCCATCGAAGAAAACTGCTGATACGTTGATGGTAATTCCAGATAAACCTGAAGAAACAGAGCATCGAATAACCGCTCATCAAAGTGAAGAACAAGCCATCCATCGTGAATACAACCATCTATTTTTAAGATATATGGATGTCCAAAGCTCATGGAATTAGATAAAATTAGATCTCCTGCTACTACCCATCTGGACTTTTTCAATCCTTCTGGACGTATTTTTTCCGCTGTTCTTGAAATATATCGTGATCCGTCAGCGTCTCCAATCTTTATCCAATTCAGTCCATCAGCACTATCGGTGACAAACTTGTCAATAGGACGAGGAGAACCACCTCGTTCTACAGTACACACATCGCCAAGAGAATGAATAGGTAAATTCATTGGATTGCTTTTGATATCCCCAAACATCTCGATAAATTGAGATTTGAACCTGTGAGCTGAAGGGCAAATTTTGATTTATCGGTCTGGCGGACAAAGGCGGCAAATTGCTTTTGAACAATAATATCTGGAACGAAATATTCTCTTGCTACTTCTCCAAGTTTAACTATTGGCATCCGATTCACCTTCTTTCGTAAGCATTGTATTCAGCAATGCAAAGCTCTCCTGCATCTGAGACGAAACTGCCGACCATTCGGAATACATCTCCTGTAAACTGCGCTGATCTGTATCCGCTGCGGCTGCGCTGTCTTTAACATACAGAGGAATACTCAGCGAGAACGCATTTTCTTCCATCTCTTTCAGCGTGGCTACCTTTGCAAAGCCGTCGATTGTTTCATATTGTGCGTAAGCCTGTGCGATTTTTTGGATATGCTTGTCCTCAAGATAACTCTGTGCATTTTTACGCTCCACCTCATTTACAGCATTGATAAACAACACCTTACCACGACGGGCGGCTGTCTTGTTCATACGGCAAATAACAATGCAAGCTTCCATCGGAGAATTATAGAACAGATTGGCGCCCAAGCCAATTACGCATTCCAGATAATCACCACGGATCATCTTCTCTCGCATTTCGCTTTCCTCATTGCGGAAAAGCACACCATGCGGAAACAGTATCGCACAACGTCCTGTTTTCGGATTCAGGCTCTTGATGATGTGTTGTAAGAATGCATAGTCCGCACGCCCTTGCGGCGGAACACCCAAAAAGTTTCTGCCATATTTGTCGCTTTCAAAAGCGGCTCTATCCCACTGACTAATGGAATAGGGCGGATTGGCAAGCACCAGATCAAAGGTTTTTAACTGACCATTCTCAATAAACGCAGGATTTTTCAAGGTATCATCGTTGACAATCGTGAAGTCTTTAACGCCATGCAAGAACAAATTCATTCTTCCGATTGCAGAGGTCAGTGCATTGATCTCCTGTCCATATACAGCAACATTGCGCCATTCCTTGCCCTGCCCTTTCAGATATGCGATAGCAGAAATCAGCATTCCGGCACTGCCACAAGTGGGATCGTAGATGGATTCGCCGGACTCCGGTTTCAGCATCTCGGTCATAAGATGTACGACCGTGCGGTTCGTGTAGAATTCCTGCGCTGTATGACCGCTGTCATCAGCAAACTTCTTGATGAGATACTCGTACCCCTGACCAAGTTCGTCCTCCGGGCAGTTCTCGATGGACAGCGTTTTTGAGCTGAAATGCTCGATCAGGTCTTTCAGCAAGCGGTCAGGCAGACGGTTCTTGTTTGTCCATGCGCCATCACCGAATACGCCTTGCAATTTGTCGGAGTTGGCATTCTCGATAGCGCGGAACGCCTTTACGATAGCAGAGCCGATATTCTCGGAGACCGCACGGACATCCTTCCAATGCGCGCCCTTTGGCACATTGAAGCGATGGTTTTCCTCCCATTCGAGTGCTTCTTCATCGCCGTCGTACTCCTCTAAGATCTGAACGCACTCTTCGTCATACACATCGCAGATGCGCTTGAAAAACAGCAGCGGGAAAATATACTGCTTATAGGCTCCGGCATCAATGCTTGTGCGAAGCAGGACAGCGGAGTTCCAGAGGTAGGATTGCAGTTCCTCTATTGTGATTCGGTTACTCACTGATATAGCCTCCTTCCACAAGCAGACGCTTCATAGCTTCCTCCGCATCCTTGACTTCCTGTAATGCGGCGAAATACTGTCGGCGCACTTCCTCCGGCGGCACAGTTTCTGCTTCTTTCTTTTCGATGTAATTATTGATAGCGAGGGTGTAGTCCTTCTGTCGAATATCATCCAGCGTTACGATCTTGACCTGCTCAATGACATCTTCATAATTGGTGTACAGCGTGAACACCTTTTGAATATCCTCTTCGGTCATGATATTCTGCGCCCGCTGCGGGGTATAAATGTTGGAAGCGTCAATCATGCAGACTCTGCCAATATGGTTGCTGGGCTTGTTATTGTTCATCACAAGGATACAGGCAGACACACCTGTACTGTAGAATACGCCTCCAACCAGCGTAATGATACATTCCAGCTTATCAGAATCTACGAGCTTTTTGCGAATATCGCCTTCCTTGCCACTGCGAAACAGAACCCCTTGTGGCAGAACAATCGCACAACGACCATTCTTTTTATCCATAGAGCAGATCATGTGCTGCAGCCATGCAAAGTCAGCATTAGAATCGGTTGGTGAACCCCACATATTTCTACCGTATATATCGGAACAGAACTGATCTGCACCCCAATTCTTGAGGGAAAACGGCGGATTAGCGATCACGCAGTCGAAGGTGCGGAGCTGTCCGGCTTCCAAGAACGCAGGAGAACGAAGGGTATCACCCTGTACAATCTGCACATCTTTTGCACCATGAAGAAATAGATTCATTCGTGCAATCGCAGAGATCGCCAGATTCTTCTCCTGACCAAAAATCTTACCATATGTAAGCTGATCATTTCCGATGTATCGGATTGCCTCGATGAGCATACCTCCGGTTCCGCAGGCTCCGTCATATACAAAGTCTCCCGCTTTCGGAGCGAGAAGTTGAACCATCAGCTTGACGATGGGACGGGGTGTATAGAATTCACCTGCATTCTTTTTTGAGAGGTCAGCGAACTTCTTGATCAGGTACTCGTAGCTGTCGCCCATGATGTCATCGGAGTAGTTCTGGTTGCCGAGCTTGATCTTGGACATATGCTCGACAAGGTTTTTCAGGCGCTCGTCAGAGAGCTTGCCCGTATCCGTCCAGTTCGCATCATCGAAGCTGGAAAATACGCCGCTGAGGGTATCCGGATTTGCTCTCTCAATGCCGGTCATGGCTTTTACGATAGCGACGCCGATATTCTCATGTGCTTCACGGACGTCGTTCCAGTGGCAGCCCTGTGGAATATCAAAGCTGTGATTCTCCGGGAATGCTGCATACTCTTCGTCACCGTCGGACTCGTCAAGTGCAATCTGCGTTTCCTCATCATATACATCGGAGATGCGCTTGAAGAACAATATCGGTGTAACGTAGCTTTTATATTCATCCTGATTGATCGGTCCTCTCAGAATATTACAGGCTTCAAACAGATGTGAAAACAATTGCTGGCTGGTTGTTTCTTCGCTTGAAACCGATTGAACGATTTTTTTCGCCATTATAACTCTCTCTTTCAAAAAGTTTTATTTCTTGAATTGGCAACTGCCTATACATATTTGATTATATCACATTTTTACGAGTTTTGCAACGAGAAAACGCAATTATTTCACGCATTTCAACAAATAAGTCTGAATGAAAGTCAAGATAACAGTAAAAATCAGCATACTCTTTTCGAATATGCGGATTTTCAATTCTATTCATCTGATCATTCTTTTAACCCAACGTCAAACTGTGCAAGGAAAAATAGATGGATCTGTGGCTGCTATCACGGTGCTCTACCGAGTGATTCAATGTATACACGACACGGGTGGAAGCATTTATGACAGCAGCAATATGTTAGTGCTGTGATTATGCTTTATTACCGCCTTCATAAAGCCATGCTAACCCAAATATTCCTGCTATACAAGCAATGAATCTAACTGTCTTGCATACATCTTTTCCGTTCGGTCCGTTTAAAGCCTTCGCACCTGCATCTGCAATTGCAGCCGAATTGATACATGGTTGTCCTGTGCGATCGTCATATGCGTTGGATTCCTCCACGCTCAGTTCCCGGATGTCATCATAATCATCATAGTTATTCATTTTTATCCTCCTTCAAAGATTCAAGTGGGATTTGTTTGGAAAGTAAGCGATCTATGGCTTCCCTTCCACGTTGGATGGATTCAGGTGGGATTTCGCTCAATAAGCATTCGCTCAAAGCTTTGCTTCCGGCTTTTCTTCCGACCCTTTTGGCAATGCGTTCAGTCTCATCACGCAATTTGCATTTGTCAGATTCAGAAACGTCCTCACTGTCAACGAGAATATCAATTGCTGCAGCAAGTTTCTGATTAGAACTGTCCTTGATTTCCTCATCAAGTAGTTTCCGAATCGCAAGATACTGGATTACAGACATTTTGTATTCAGTATTTTCTATTGTGACAATGGTAGCCCTTGTTACCCCGAGAAGATCTGCCAATCTTGCTGCTGACCATCCTGCAAGATTGCGAATCGTAGGAAGATCACGTCGTAGCTTCTCGATAGTTTCTTTGTCAGTCTTCATAATCTCACCTCCAAGAGCATTATAACACATTTTCAGTTCATTGTCAAGAATTTATATGTATAAATTCTATACTATGAAATTTTAGGATGTCAAATATACGATTCTAACGGTTGTTTTTCACGATTCCTCTGTATTTTTTTAGCGAGACGATATAATTCCCGTTTAGAGGTATTATGTAGACAACGTAAGGAAAAAAGTTCACCGCAATAAAAACATCACGAAGAAGATATTCAACCGCATTGCAGAGGAGTACAACTATAATCCGCAGCACATTGAGAATCAAGTTCTTAAATAGGAGAACGACAACATCTGGGTAGATTAACAAGAACACGAAGATTATTACTACACAAATAGGGACATCTGAAAATGATAGCATCCCTTCTAGATGGATGGACTGCCACGCTTATTGACTTTTTCGGCTGATTCTGGTATAATGTAATCGCACCCCTTCGAAAGAAGGACGCAGAAAACTGGGGAGACTAAATAAGGAGTGAGAGCCATGAGTAGAATTGCGAAAGTGGTTACTATCTCCAGTATGGTGCTTATTCTCATGTAGAGTCTTGCACTGCTGGGGATTGTGACTAATCCAGTGCTCGTTTCTACCATCACAATCTGCGGCTTAGCCGTGGATACAGTTGGCGTTTGCCTGTCTTTGTAGTCATGGATAAATGAAAAAAAGAAATGAGATACGTCGCTATGGGCTTGGCAATTGCCAAGCCCATAATTCGGATCATTGCTTTGTACTTCTTGAGGATAAGGTAAAAGGTGATTTCACAATCGCTTCCGCAGAGCACCCAGTACTCGCATAGTATAAAAGCGAGCTACCCTCCTCAACAACTCGCTCTTTTGCTTATTCGTCCTCGTCGCTACACTCATCAAGCCCGTGCATAAGCTGAATATAAACACACTCCGCACGTTCATGTTCCTCGCCGTCTGTGGACATCATAAGTTCAAGAAAATATGCCTTTGCTTCCTCATAGTCCGTCCAGACCTCACGCTTTCCGTTACAGACAGTAGCGACCTTGCGTGACTTCGGCATTGCCAATTCTGAGATTTTCAACATAGCTGTGACCTCCAAAGGTATTATTGTAGATACATTATATACCACAGCAAACCAGGAGTCCAGCTCTGCGGAGAACCTGTAACTATTCTTGTGAAATGCGCAGCAATCATAACACTTTCCCCGGTGCAAAATAACGTGAGTGATAGTCACGCTCACCTGCGGCATACTATCAATACCAGGTCATCAAATCAGCAGTATAGATTTCTGAATTACTTTTCACTGAATTTTTATTCAGAATCTTGACAATGGCAAATCACTGTGGTATAATATCATTATACTGAAAAAACATTCAGAGAAAATATTTTCAGAAAAGATGTGATACTATGTTTATCGGCAGAGAAAAAGAACTCAGGCAGTTAAATGACGAGCTTTCCTCATGGAAACGCAAAACGGCGGTGCTGGTCTACGGCAAACGCAGAGTCGGAAAATCCACTTTGCTGAGCGAAGCTGCAAAGAGCTTTGAAGGTGTCGTCATCAACCATATGTGCGTGACAAGCACTTTTGAGGGGAATATGGAGCTGATCTATCAGAGCGTTTCGGAGGGGCTCGGACTGCCGAATATCCGATTCGGCTCTCTCTTTGAGATGATGGACTACCTGAAAACACTGGACAAAAAGATACTGCTCATCATTGACGAATACCCCTATCTGAAACAGACCAAAAAGAAAAACGAAGTGGATTCCTATATGCAGGCGGTCATCGACAGGCTGCCCGAAAATGTCAAGCTGGTGCTCTGCGGCTCGTATATCACAGTGATGAAGGAGCTGCTCGAAGAGGGCAATCCGCTGTTCGGCAGGTTCTCGCTGATACAGCATATCCGTGATTTCGACTACCTTGACGCAGCGAAATTCTATCCTAACCTTTCCGTTCGTGACAAGGTCGCATTCTATGCCGTTTTCGGCGGAAGTCCCTACGTTCTGGAAAATCTTGACACAGGTCTGACCCTCCGTGAGAACATTGAACGTCTGCTGCTGCCCGAAACGGGTCTGGTGCGTTCACACATCGAGAATGTCATGCTCAAAGAGATACAGAAGACATTCGATGCGAGAATATTGGAAATTCTCGGCAACGGCAAGAAGCGTTACAGCGAGATACGGGACAAAATTATAAGCAGCGAGACAGGTCTGCTCGATAAGCAGTTGAAAATTCTGCTCGACATGGAGACCATTCAAAAAACCGACCCGATCAACCGCCGAAATGACAAGAAAAAGCAGTTTTACGAGATCGTGGATAATCTGATGCGGTTCTATTTCACGTTCATTTTCGGCAAGGCAGGAACGATCGCCCGTATCGGTGAGGAGCAGTTCTACAACCGAAATATTGACGCTGTACTGGAGCAATTTGTCAGCAGACGGCTTGAAGGCATCGCTCTGCAATACTTCCACAGAGCAGCTATGTGGGGCAAATATCCCGATATCGACGATTTTGGCAGCTATTGGTACGATGACCCTACAACCAAGACCAACGGCGAGTTTGACTGCGTGATACGGCGTGGGGAGCAGTATGATTTCTACGAATGCAAATACTTCGACCGCCCTATGACCCTTGAAGAATGCCGACAGGAAAAGGAACAGCTTGACAGCATAAAGGGCATCACCGTGTCGGGCGTGGGATTTGTCTGCACGGGAGGATTTGCATTCGAGGGTGCTGAGGGATTCACACTCATTGACGGAAAAGCACTGTACTTCAACGAATGAAAAAAGCCGCCGCTCAGGACGAACCTGAACGGCGGTTTATGTTTTCTTGTCATCCGTCTTGTCATCCACTTAGAATTCAGGGTGACAAATAGGTGACAAATCGTGTTTTTGAGCCATTTGGCAAATATTGATAAATTTTCTGAATATCAGAAAACCGCGTATTTTAGCCCTTCATAGCCTCTTCAACTGCAACTGCGCAAGCAACTGTAGCACCAACCATTGGGTTGTTGCCCATGCCGATAAGACCCATCATCTCAACGTGTGCAGGAACTGAAGAAGAACCAGCAAACTGAGCGTCGCTGTGCATTCTTCCCATTGTATCTGTCATACCGTAAGAAGCAGGACCAGCAGCCATGTTATCTGGGTGCAGAGTTCTACCTGTTCCTCCGCCTGATGCAACTGAGAAGTACTTCTTGCCCTTATCAAGTCTTTCCTTCTTGTATGTACCTGCAACTGGGTGCTGGAATCTTGTTGGGTTTGTTGAGTTACCTGTGATAGAAACGTCAACATTTTCTTTCCACATGATAGCAACGCCCTCGGTAACATCGTTAGCACCGTAGCAGTTTACCTTAGCTCTCAGACCATCAGAGTATGCCTTGCGGAATACTTCCTTAACTTCGCCTGTGTAGTAATCCATTTCTGTTTCAACATATGTGAAGCCGTTGATTCTAGCGATGATCTGTGCAGCGTCCTTGCCAAGACCGTTAAGAATAACTCTCAGAGGCTTTGTTCTAACCTTGTTAGCCTTCTCAGCGATACCTATAGCACCCTCAGCGGCAGCGAATGATTCGTGGCCTGCGAGGAATGCGAAGCACTCTGTGTCCTCTTCAAGAAGCATCTTGCCGAGGTTACCGTGACCAAGACCAACCTTTCTCTGGTCAGCTACAGAGCCAGGGATACAGAAAGCCTGAAGTCCCTCGCCGATAGCAGCAGCAGCGTCAGCAGCTCTTGTGCAGCCCTTCTTGATAGCGATAGCGCATCCTACTGTGTAAGCCCACTTAGCGTTCTCAAAGCAGATAGGCTGAATGCCCTCAACGAGCTTATAAATGTCAAGACCCTTAGCCTTGCATACGTCAGCACACTCTTCGATAGTGTTGATACCGTACTGATTGATAACAGCAAGGATCTGCTTTTCTCTTCTCTCATATGATTCAAATAAAGCCATTGTAACAAATCCTCCTTATTCTTTTCTTGGGTCAACGATCTTAACAGCGTCAGCTACTCTGCCGTACTGACCCTGTGCTTTCTCAAAAGCAGTGTTAGCATCGTCGCCAGCCTTGATGAAGTCCATCATCTTGCCGAAGTTTACAAACTTGTAGCCGATGATCTCGTCATCTTCGTTAAGTGCAAGACCTGTAACATAGCCGTCTGTCATTTCAAGGTATCTAGGACCCTTTGCAAGTGTACCATACATAGTACCTACCTGTGAACGAAGTCCCTTACCAAGGTCTTCAAGACCAGCGCCTACTACAAGACCGCCCTCAGAGAACGCACTCTGTGAACGACCGTAAACGATCTGGAGGAAAAGCTCTCTCATAGCTGTGTTGATAGCGTCGCAAACGAGGTCTGTGTTAAGAGCCTCGAGAACTGTTCTGCCTGGAAGGATCTCTGATGCCATAGCAGCAGAGTGTGTCATACCTGAGCAGCCGATAGTTTCAACGAGACATTCCTGGATAACGCCCTCTTTTACGTTAAGTGTCAGCTTGCAGCAGCCCTGCTGTGGAGCACACCAGCCGATACCGTGTGTAAAGCCTGAGATATCCTTGATTTCTTTAGCTTTTACCCACTTTGCTTCTTCTGGAATTGGAGCTGCACCGTGAGCAACGCCCTGAGCGATAGGGCACATTGTTTCAACTTCGTGAGAATAAACCATTATTTACATAACTCCTCTCAAATGATTTTGGTGTAAATGTTGTATATTACATACACTCATATTATAACGCATATTTCGCCATTTTGCAATAGTATTTTATGATTTTTAATATTTTTTTCTCATTCTGTGGTAATTATAACGCTGCTGAGAGGTGCGAGTCTGAGTGGCAGCTTATAGTTTGTGGTATAAAGACCGCTGTTTATGCAGTTTGATCCACTATAAATATCACGGTCAGAGTTGAGAAGCTCTTTGTAGGCTCCGTTTTGCTCGACCTTCAGGCTATAGTTCTGATAGCTTCCGGAAAAATTGAACACCATATAAAGCGTCTTGCCGGAAGGGTCGCTTCTGCGGTAGGCATAAATGCACTGATTTTTGTTGTCTGCGTCTATCCAGCGGAAAGATGTGGAATTATAGTCGGACTTATACAGTGCAGGCTGTTCAAGATAAAGCTTGTGGAGTGCTTTCACATACTCGTGTAATGAATCGTGTATAGGATATGTGAGCAAATTCCAGCCAAGCTCTTTTTCATCACGCCATTCAAGATATTCGCCAAGCTCGTTGCCCATGAAGTTGAGTTTCTTGCCAGGGTGAGTGAACTGGAAAGTATACAGTGCTCTTATGGTAGCAAACTGCTCCTGCTGACTGCCGAACACCTTATCCACCATGGTTTTCTTGCCGTGAACTACCTCGTCATGGGAATAAGGAAGAATGAAAAGGTCATTATAGAAATAACTCATGGAGAAGGTCATTTTATTGTGATGATTTCTGCGTTCAAAAGGCGGAGTCTTTATATAATTGATGGTATCGTTCATGAAGCCCAGATCCCATTTATAGTCAAAGCCAAGACCGCCGAACTCAACAGGGGCAGTTACCTTTGTGTAGTTTGTGGAATCTTCTGCGAAAAGCATAACGTCAGGGTGCATTTTCTGAATGGCGTAATTAGTGTTCTTCAAGAACCATATACCGCTGTCGTTCACAGCGTCATCAGTGTGGCCGTGACGATATATAAGGTTTGCAACTGCGTCATATCTCAATCCGTCAACATGATATTTTTCTATCCAGAAATTAACTGAGGATTTTACAAAGCTAAGCACATGAGGCTTTGTGTAGTCAAACAGGGCAGTACCCCACTCGGAGTATCTGTCATACTCGTTGTCGCTTTCAAAGAGGAAGCCTCCGTCATAGATGTGCAGGGCATAGAAATCACGAACAAAATGTACGGGTACAAAGTCCAGAATAATGCCGATATTTTCCGCATGACAAGCGTCTATGAACTTCATAAGCCCTCTGGGATCGCCGTAACGGCTGGTTGCGGAGAAATATCCCGACACCTGATAGCCCCATGAACCGTCATAAGGATATTCCGTCAGTGGCAGAAGCTCAATATGGGTATAGCCCATTTCCTTTACATAAGGTATGAGCAGGTCTATCATTTCTTCATAGGTGTAAAAGCGGTCGGTTTCTTCTTTTCCCTCTTTTATTCGCCACGAGCCGAAATGTACCTCATATATGTTCATAGGCTTTTCATAGCATTTGTCGCGCTTTGAGAGCCATTTTTGGTCATTCCAGCTATAGCTGTTGATATCATACACCACAGAAGCATTTTTCGGTCTTACCTCGCTGTACACCGCAAAAGGGTCTGAGCGGTAGTGCTTTTCAAGAGTAGGCGTTGTGATAACATACTGATAAATGTCACCATCTTTTGCAGGGCGTTCAACGCTCCATACCCCACGTTCATCACATTCCATAGGGATAATATCTCCATTCAGGCAAAGCTCTACCTTTCTTGCATGGGGCGCATAGGTGGAAAATCTTATGCCGTTCTCTATTTTTACTGCCCCCAGGGCTTCATACGCTCTACAACTTTGACCATTTATAAATTCTGTGATGATATTGTTTTTCATGCCGTTTCCCCCTGTGAAAAATATGATAATGATAAAATATTTATAAAAAGTTATTGAAATTTCATAAATTTATGATATAATAAAAGTTAGCGCAAATTGTCTGCTTTTTTGACATTAATCCAGCTTAGTCTGATTTTTCCTCAAAAAAGACCTTTTGTCGTTATGAATCTGAAAGGAATGTAGTTAAATGTCAAGCTCTGCGATAACCAAAAGTGCTTTGTGTGATTCACTGAAAAAACTCTGCGAGCAAAAACCCTTTGATAAAATATCCATATCCGATATAACAGGTGAGTGCGGTCTTAACCGCCAGTCTTTTTATTACCATTTTCAGGATAAATATGAGCTTTTGAGCTATATCTATCTTCACGAGCTTTTCGCTGACATCACCAAAGGCGTAAACTACGACAACTGGTATGAGCGTCTTGAAGGATTTCTCGTAAATATGCTCAAAGACAAGCGCTTTTACTCAAACACGCTAAAAAGCAACGAAAAGATATTCGAGCATTATCTTTTCAGAAGTATGCACAAGCTGTTCATCAGATTTTTCTATCACGCTGTTGCTATAACCAGAAAGCGTTCCGATAAGGCAAAGTTCTTTGCCGATTTTTATTCTCATGGCTATTGCGGAATAATAATAGATTGGGCAACGGGCGGAATGAGAGAAACTCCACATGACGTAATGCTGAAAATGCGTGAGCTTGCATACGAAAATGTTACCATTGGTGAGGGATTCAGACAGAACCTTTGACAAAAGTCACACAATCACTTTGTTATTTTATCATATTTTATGTAATAAGTGAATAGACAAACCTAAACATACGACAAAAAAAGCGACAGATCCAGATTTCTGTCGCTTTTATTTTTTTTCTACTTTGAAGCTTTTGATTTTCTTCTGTCAATAATAACGCATACTATGAATATGAGCAAGCCTGCACCTGAGAGAACTATGCCCTTGTGGAGCAACGGTGCGGTAAAGGTTATCTTTATGCTGTGGCTGCCTTTTGGTATCTTGAAGCCAAGGAATGCAGTGTCGGTCTTTTCACACTGCACCTCTTTGCCGTCGATCTCAGCGGTGAAACCGTCGGTATACGGAATGGAGATGGTGAAATAGCCGTCATTTTTAACGTCTATAGTGCCGTTTATCACATCTCCGTGAGAGGTCTTCTTGTCTATCATGAACGGGTCAACGTCACGCACAAGGCTGTCTTTGTCGATGACATAACAGCGAACGTTGGTTATCTCATACTTGCCGTCAGAGAAATTCACTTTAACGCTGTCTGCGCTATAGTCCTGACCTGTGGTTATGACATATTCAAAACGTCTGTTATTATTGTAATACTTCCAATCAGGTGCAGTGAGCTTGTTTTTATTGCCGTTTATGGACACCCAAGCGTCCTTTCTGCCTCCCTTTATATCGTTGTTCACATTGAAAGATACAAACATTATCTCATTGTTCGTGAGCGTTTCGGGAAGCGTTATCTCCTGAGTGAAAGGCTTTTTGGCGTCAATGGTGTATTTTCCCCATTCACGCTTTATCTGGTCGCACTCTGTAAAGTTGATGGAGCGTACCTTTTTGATATCAGATGAAAATGACTTTTCCGTCTTATCCTCAACTATTATATTATTGAAAAGAGCTTCCACTGAGTAAGGATAATTCAGGGAATTATATTCTTTTCTGCCGATAAGAGCATTGGTAGCATATCCGAAAGGCAGAACGTCATTGTTTTCATAAAGTGAAAGGCTTCCGCTCTCTTTTATCTTCTTGTAGCCTGACACTGCCTTTACTGGGTCGTCAGTGATAAGATATCTGTTTGAAAAATACATATCAGCAATAAGGCTTCGTGTCTGAGTGGTCAGGGAAGTGTTGCGGTATGAATTTTCGTTGTATATCTCGCTGTAATAAAATTTGTTGTAATCTTTATTGTGCAGTGAGGAATATATTGACATGGTGTAATAATCTGCATTATATATCATGTTCACTGTGTTCACTTCGTCAACGCAGTTTGAAGTTCTCGATATCTCCTCTTGCGAGCCCACATAATCTGCAAGTGTATTCATATCACTGCTGTTATCATATTCAAGCTCTCTTAAAGGCACAAGCTCGTCTGCAAAGTTTGCATATACTGTGGATACCACGAGGCAAAGGGACATTCCTATATTAAGTATGAACTCTTTTTTGCAACGTCTGTATACAAACAGGCTCGACATAAGCACAACAAAGTCAAGGATAATATAAAACTCCACTTTTTTGGTGGTCTTGAACCAGAAAACTCCTGCCAATGCAACTAAAAGGGTTATCACTGCAAGTGGTTTAAGCTTTAGCTTTCCTCTTATTATATCAAAATAGGTGTGTCCGAAAAGGAGCATACCAAGAGGAAGGAAAGGTATAAGAACTTTCGGGTCAACATACAGTGTGCCATTTAACATATAGACTATTATAGGGCAGGTGGCTATTACCATCATAACGATCCCAAGAAATCTTCTGTAACGCTGTTTTGAGAACACCGCCGATATTATGCTAAGCACTGTGAAAAGGCAAAGCCCCATTGAGTAGTGATAATAGAGCAGGAATTTCAAGTTTACACCTGGTATGAACGACTTGAGATCAACATGGCTGTTGCCTGCCTCTCTGCCTGAGAGCATACAGCGCAGTGTCGGCAGGATAAGCACGCACGCCATTATCACTGCCAGGATAAGCCTGAAAGCGAATGCTGTTCCGTCTTTGCAGAACTTCTTGAAAGTTGGCTTTTCATTTATTTTCAGCCAGCGGTAAACACCATACACTGCCATTGCCGCAAGACCCGACACTGCAAAGAAATAGCTTGTCATGAGCATCAAAAATGCCCAAAGCGTCACCATGTATTTTCTCTTGCCCTCAAAATAATCCTCGATAGCCATAAAACCTAAAAGCAGGAACGGCATATAATTCACGAACATTATGTGCCTGTGACTGTGGAAGATAAGGGGCGCTGAAAAGAGAAACACAAAGCTCAGTGCAAACGCTGTGTTGTCTGTGAATTTCTGACGCATCCATATATAGAATATCCACAGGCTTGCTATAATGCCTATTATGGATACTATCTGTATATAGGTGGACATTTTCACAAAGGGCAGAAGATAAGAAAAAAGTATTATAGGCGAATAAAGTCCATAATATGATAGATTATAGATGTTCTCACCACAACCTATGTTCGGGGCAAAGGAGGGAAAAAAGTCCCCTGTTTTGTAAAAGAGCTTTCTGAAATAATCAGGGATAGCATAGTGCTGTCCGCCCCAATCAAGCTCAGAGCCATAGGCGTATTTAAACCTTGTGAGCGCAAGGACAAACAGAAGATATATCCCCGTAAGCACACAAAGATGTATTATATTTTTCTTACTGAGCTTCATTCACAGCCACTCCCAGCGCAGTTGCAGTTTGTTTTTTCATTTCAGGGTGTTCACTGTAGCGTTTATACAGTGTCCAATCCTCATAATAAGCCATATGCCACAGCTTGTTTACAGTTTTCTCTTGAGAGGTATACATATCCGCAAGCTTTTTCTTGAACTCGTATCTCTCTTTTGATATTTTTGGCAAAGTGTTGCCCACCACTTTCAGACGGCTAGCCTTGTAATACTTGCCAAAGCAGTAAAGGTCGCACTGGATATCGTTCTTATCGTATATCTCAGTGACGTAATTATGCACGTTTACATGGTGGATATGGCCATATTCGCCTTTTTGATTATGCACAGCTATAAGCTTCCAATCCTTGCAGGTCATTATCTTTTCAAGGTCAGATTCGATACCGTCCCTAACAAGCGCCCAATCGTCACGCTTACCCCTGACTTTATCAGGATATTCAAGCATTATACACTCGTTGCCCGAGGCAGTTACCACGTCCTTGAACTCCTGAGAACGCACCTTATTTCTTCCGTTTGTTACACACACAACAAGATAGCCCTTATCATAAAGATGTCCTCCGCCCCAAAGCACTTCGTCATCAGGGTGAGCCACTATCATAAGCTTATCAGCCTTTGATGATGAAGCAAGCTGTAACTGTATGGCGGATATAGGCGTAACGTCATAAGCCTGATTGATCGTATCTCTTATATGCCTTTTGTAGCCTAAAAACCACAGTGTGCCTATAAAAATGACTATTGCCAGAATTATTGCTGTTTCCTTTATATGTCGTCTTGTAAATCTGAGCATAAAAATGCCCGCACCCTTGCAGGATCTCTTCTGCGAGATACGGGCGTTCACCTCTTTCTTTATTACTTGTTGTTCACATAGTCTATAAATCTTTCAAATGCAGCTTTTCCGTCTTTGTTTCTCTTATAAACGCCTGCATGTTCAAGCACCTTTGCGAACACGATGCCTATTTCTTTCTGCAAGACCTCTTGGACGTTCTCGGCTGTTATATTGTTTTTCTTTGATATCTCCTCAGCCCAATCAGCGTGCTTTTCTATCAGCTTGTCACGGCGTACACCCTCTGTTCCCTCTGTGACCAGAACCTGAGCAAGCTTCTCCATTTCGCCTTTAAGTCTTGACGGAAGCACTGCAAGACCCATTACTTCGATAAGACCGATATTTTCTTTCTTTATATGATGAAGCTCCTGATGCGGGTGATAAACGCCAAGAGGATATTCCTCGGTTGTGATGTTGTTTCTAAGCACAAGGTCAAGCTCATATCTGCCGTTTCTCATTCTTGCGATAGGGGTGATAGTGTTGTGCGGCTCACCTTCAGTTTCAGCGTAAATGAACGCTTCTTCGTCGGTGTAGCCCCTCCAGGCTTTGAGTATCTTGTCAGCAAGGTCAACGAGAGCGTTTTTGTCCTCGCTGTTTATTCTGATAACTGACATAGGCCATTTAACGATGCCAGCGTCAACGTTCTCAAAGCCCTTGAAAACTATCTTTTCTTCAACAGGGGCTTTCGCCATTGCAAAAGTATAATGACCACCCTGAAAATGTTCGTGCGAAAGGATAGATCCGCCAACGATAGGCAGGTCAGCGTTTGAACCTATGAAATAGTGCGGAAACTGTCTAACAAAGTCGAAAAGCTTCTCAAATGCCGAACGGTCTATTACCATAGGCGTATGCTTCTTATTGAAAAGGATACAATGCTCGTTGTAATAAACATATGGGGAATACTGAAGTCCCCAGTCTGTGCCGTTTATTTTAAGGGATATAACACGGTGGTTCTGTCTTGCAGGGGAGTTCACTCGTCCTGCATATCCCACGTTCTCATAGCACAGCAGGCACTTAGGATATCCCGACTGCTTTGCAAGCTTTGCCGCCGCAATGGCTTTCGGGTCTTTTTCAGGCTTGGAAAGATTGATAGTTATATCAAGGTCGCCGTACTCTGTTGGAGCTATCCAGCGCATATCTTTCTTCACTCTGTATCTTCTTATGTAGTCCGTGTCCTGCGAAAGCTTGTAGAAATAGTCAGTTGCGACCTTTGCAGACTGGTGGTTGTAAAGTCCCCAAAACTTTGTGTCTACCTCTGACGGTCTTGGAGTAAGAAGCCCCATGAGTTTTGTGTCGAAAAGATCTCTGTATACAATAGAATTTTCTGTAAGGCCCTTTTCCACAGCGTAATCGAGAAGCTCTTTGAGAGTGCTTTCAAGATCAACGTTAGAAAACTCCTCCGCTGGTTCGTCATATTCCTCAAGGTCAAGGGCTTCAAGAAGCCTGTTTGTGGTATAAACTCTGTCGCTCTCCTCAATAAGTCCGCTTTCCAGACCATATGTTACAAGCTTTTTAATGCTTTCAAATATCATGTTATAGATCCCCTTTTGTACAAAAGTATGAGGGGCAACCCCCTCAGCCAGCATCTATTATTATAGACCATTGCTTATTCTTTGTCAACCGACAGACAGGCTAATTAAGATACTTTTAAGCATTTGAAAAGCGTAATAAGAATATTTTAAGATTATTTTGCATGGGACGCCAGCCCCTACATTTAACGTCAGGGAAAACGATTTAGCACCGAATATTAACAAATTGTTAAATCAGCAATTGTCCTATTGACAAAAGCGGGAAGTATGGGTATAATAAAAACAATATGACAAAGGCGTTGACAGGAACAAAAGCAAAGTTCTGACATTACAGAGAGCCGTCGGTGGGTGCAAGACGGTATGCGGAATTTGTGATAACTCGTCCCCGAGCCTGAACGGTGAAATCTTATTAGCCGCTCACGGGTTCTCCCGTTATAGAGATACGCATTGATAGATGCGGCTGAGATATGCGGTGTGAGCCGTATATGAATGAGAGTGGTAACACGGCAAAGCTCGTCTCTCCTTTTTGGTAGGAGTGGCGATTTTTTTTATGCCCTTTTCCACATCACTATCAAAATAATTATCGGCTTTATATTTATAAGGAGGATCTGACATGAAAAACGTAGAAAAGTATGAGAGAGGCTATTATATGCCTCCTGTAAAGTGCATGAAGTGGGCTGAAAAAGAGTATGTTGACCATGCTCCAGCATGGTGTTCTGTTGACCTGAGAGATGGAAATCAGGCTCTTATCATTCCTATGAGCCTTGAAGAAAAGCTGGAGTTTTTCACAAAGCTCGTTGAGATAGGCTTTAAGGAGATAGAGATAGGTTTCCCTGCCGCCTCTGAAACAGAATATGAGTTCTGCCGCACACTTATCGAGAAGAACATGATACCTGATGATGTTACTATTCAGGTGCTCACACAGTCAAGAGAGCATATCATAAAGAAAACATTTGAAGCTATCGACGGCGCCAAGAACGCTGTAGTACACCTTTACAACTCAACATCTGTTGCACAGAGAGAGCAGGTTTTCCGAAAGTCTAAGGAAGAGATAATCAAGATAGCTACAGACGGTGCAAAGCTCTGTAACGAGTATAAGAAGCACGCAAAGGGCAATATCGTATTCGAGTATTCTCCTGAGAGCTTCACAGGCACAGAGCCTGAGTTTGCAAGAGATATCTGCAACGCTGTTATCGACATCTGGCAGCCTGCACCTGATAACAAGGTCATCATCAACCTGCCTGTAACAGTTGAAATGTCAATGCCTCATGTTTATGCTCAGCAGGTAGAGTATATGTGCGACACTCTTCACAACAGAGAGAACGTTATAGTTTCACTCCACCCACATAATGACAGAGGCTGTGCAGTGGCAGACTGCGAAATGGGTCTGCTTGCAGGTGCTGACAGAATAGAGGGTACTTGTTTCGGCAATGGTGAGAGAACAGGCAATGCCGATATCGTTACTATCGCACTTAATATGTACACTCACGGAGTTGACCCTAAGCTGGACTTCTCAGATATGCCTGCACTGGTAGAGCTTTACGAGAGAGTTACAAGAATGAAGGTTTATGACAGAAGCCCATATTCAGGCGCACTTGTATTCGCTGCATTCTCAGGCTCACATCAGGACGCTATCGCAAAGGGCATGAACTGGAGAAAAGAAAAGAGCTGTGACAAGTGGACAGTTCCTTATCTTCCTATCGATCCGCATGACGTTGGCAGAGAGTATGACGGTGACGTCATCAGAATAAACTCGCAGTCAGGCAAGGGCGGAATAGGCTTTATCCTCCAAAATCAGTTCGGCTACGATCTTCCAAAGAAGATGAGAGAGGACTTTGGCTACAAGGTAAAGGCTGTTTCAGACCACAAGCACAAGGAGCTTATGCCTGATGAGGTATACAAGATATTCAAGGACGAGTACCTCAACAAGTGCGCACCTGTTGACATTCCTGAAGCACACTATGTTCAGAAGCAGAACGGTACTATCTGTGCCGCTATCACAGCTTCAGTAAACGGTGTAACAGACGATCACACAGCAGAGGGCAACGGACGTCTTGATGCTGTGGCAAATGCTATCAAGCAGGCTTTGAACTTTGATTTTACCGTGGAAACATACACAGAACACGCTCTTGAAAGAAAGTCAACATCTGAGGCTGTTTCGTATGTTGGAATTTCCTGCGGTGATAAGATGTATTGGGGCGTCGGCAGACACTCAGATATCATCGTATCTTCTATCAAGGGTCTTGTTTCAGCTATCAACAACGCTTTTGCCGATAAGAAGTAATGAATAAAAATTTAAGGGATAGGCGAAAGTCTGTCCCTTTTTTTGTACAAAAAATGCAGCCATATAGAATATGACCGCATTGTATATTATTTCTTTTTTCTTCTGAAAAGCCTTTTGAGCCAGCCTAAAAAGCCCTTTTTCTCCTTTTCAGGCTCGACAGCCTTGGCATCATTAACAGGAGCAGGCTTTGGTGCATTAGCGTATGCTTCAGCGTAAAATCTGCTTTGTGCGTCAATGGCGATATCTCCACGCTGAGCACGGACATATTTTCCGTCAGGCTGCATTATCCTTGCTTTTACGTTGTCCTGCATCTGGGTGTCAAAAATATCGAGGACACGTTTTTTTACTTCTTCACTGAGGATAGGTGCGGCGACCTCAACTCGCCTTGTGGTGTTTCTTGTCATATAGTCTGCGCTGGATATGTATACCTTTTTGCGAACACCTGTGCCGAAAATATATATCCTTGCGTGTTCAAGATATCTGCCCACTATTGAGCGTATCTGAACATTGTCAGTAACGCCCTCCACGCCTGCCACAAGGCAGGATATACCTCTTATAACAAGCTCTACTTTCACGCCTGCCTGAGAACATTCTATTATCTTGTCCATAAGCACCTTATCAGTAAGAGAATTGAGCTTTGCGGCAACATATCCCTCACCGCCTGCTCTTGCAATGCTTATCTCATTATCCATAAGCTCCACTACCTTGTTTTGCAGGCAGTGTGGAGCGACCATAAGTGCCTTTGAGCTTTCCACAAGCTCGCCCATTGACAGCGTTCTGAACACCTCGCAAGCATCCTGAGCAATGTCATTGTTTGATGTCATAAGGCAAAGGTCGGTATAAAGTCCTGCGGTCTTTTCGTTGTAGTTTCCTGTACCCACCTGAACAGTGTACTTTACGCTGTCGCCAACTTTTCTTGTAATAAGACAAAGCTTTGAATGGACTTTAAGTCCCTGCGGACCATACATTACATGACAGCCTGACTCCTCAAGAAGCTTTGACCAACCTATATTGTTTTCCTCGTCAAAACGTGCCCTCAGCTCCACAAGCACAAGCACGTCCTTACCATTTTCTGCGGCGTTGCACAAGGCTTTTATAACCTTTGAATTTTTCGCCACACGATACAAAGTCATCTTGATAGATGTAACGCTTTCGTCCTTAGCCGCCTCGTCAAGCAGTCTGATAAAAGGCTTTATGGACTCATAAGGATAGTGCAGAAAAAGATCCTTTTCGTCTATCTGCTCTATCATTGACCTTGACGGGTCTATCATAGCAGAGGGCTGAGGCTCCTGCTTCGGGAAGAAAAGTTCTTTTCTGTCTGCCACCTTGTCAAACACAGCGAACACATAGGACATATCAAGGGGAGTTTTTTCCACAAAGACTTGCTTTTCTGAAAGCTCCAACCTTGAAAGCAGTTCGTTTAGCACAGTGTCGGATATTTGCTTTGAAAGCTGCAATCTAACAGGGCAAAGGCGTTTACGCTTGTTGATAAGCTCAGACATATTTTGTCTGAAATCAAGTTCCGAGTCAAAGCCCTCGTCAACGTCGATATCGGCGTTTCGTGTCACTCTCATAAGAGCCTTTTCTTCTATTTTATAGCCCTCAAATGCCTTGTCAGCATAATGTAGAATAAGCTCCTCTACAAGGATATAGCTTATACACCCCTCGTCAGCAGGAAGAAAGATCACACGCTGGAATTTCTCGTTACAGCTAACTATACCCACTGTGACGGCAGACTTTGAAGCGAGTTTTGCGACTGCATAAATACTTTGATTTGCAAGAAACGGGAAAGGGTGTCTTTTATCGATAATAAAGGCGTTAAGAAACGGCTTGACCTCATAGGCATAATAAGCTTCAAGAAATTTCTTATCCTGCTCAGTGAGAGCCTTAATGCTTTTATGTACTATATTTTTAAGCTCCAGTTCCTCGCAGATAGCTTTGTATGTCTTATCTTTTATTGGTATAAGCTCATGAACACGCTCAAATATTGCTGAAAGCTGTTCAGATGGACGCATTTTGGACTTGTTGTCTTTATGATCGTCGTCCACAAGCGAGGAATCATAAAGTGAACCCACACGCACTCTAAAAAACTCGTCAAGATTGCTTGCAAATATCGACTGAAAAAGCAATCTTTCAAGAAGCGGTGTAGCACTGTCCTGAGCTTCTTCAAGAACTCTCTCGTTAAATTTAAGCCATGATAACTCTCTGTTATCGTAGACCTTGTTATTCATATTCTTATTTCTCCTAACTCCTATCGTAAGAAAGGCATCTTATATCATACTGTATTATTATACCGCCAAACGAATATGATGTCAATGCAGGTGCCGTAAAAAGCTTGTAAAATCGCCATAAAACAAAAAAAACTCCCGCCCGAAGGCAGGAGCAGGTAGTCTTGAAGATCAGATCCCGATATATTCCTTAGCGGTCTGGCATATATTTGCACAGTTATTCGCAAGGACGCTGTTGTCTTGTGGCAGATTCGGCAACATGACAAGCCAAAAAAGAATGAACACCATTACAAGCATAAGCGTAGCACCAGTCAAAAGTATCAAAGCGGCTGAACGCTTTGATTTCAGTGTTGTATGTACGTCGCTGCACACTTTCTCGGCGGGCTGTGCATTTTCTTTTTCCTCGTTAGGAATACGTTTTTCTTGCTCTTTTTTACACTCAGTACACAACATATACTTTAAACCTCCATAATCTATTTTTACTTCATTAATTATTATACCACATTCTTACCGTCTTGTGTTAAGCTGGCAGCTATAATTTACAAAATTTCGACTGAACTTTTTGTAAATTGGTAAAATTCTAAAACTTGCCATGCGCATATAATCTATCTTCATAAACAAAACCCCTAAAAGAATAACTTAACAAAATCAAATATTGATATAATTCTGCTATTGACAAATGAGAAGCGTATGTTATAATTACTGTGTGTGGAAAAAACAACGAAAATATGTCGTAATTAGCTTTATGTGGAGGAAGTAAAAATGGTAGACAATGTACGTCGTGAATGTATCATGTCAATGTATGAGATATACCCTCTCAGCAGAAAATTGGTATTTGATACGTTTGATAAGAAAAAGTATGATATAACAAGAACTCAGCAGATAATAATGCTGTCACTATGTATTGAGGGAACGCTCACAATGTCACAGCTTGCAAGCAAGATAAACACTTCTAATGAGCAGGCAACAAGGGCTGTGGCACAGCTTGTTGACAAGGGCTTTGTTATCAGAATGCAAAACCCCGATAATCGCAGAGTTATCAACATCAGGCTCACTGACGAAGCTATGCGCTTTATGGAAAAGATGAAAAACGAGATACTTGATGATATACTCGGTAAATTTTCCAGTGTTTCAGATAGTGATATGAAAAAAATGAAGGACGCACTTGTATTTATAAATAGTATACTTAAAAAGGTGCTTAAATAGGAGGCTGTTATGACAAAGGCAAAGAAAATAGTCAGCCGTTGCGAAAGCTGTGTGAATTACGTTTTTGATGAGGATTGCGAATGTTACTGCTGCATGGTCGATCTTGACGAGGACGAAGCATACAGATCAATGAGCGACAGCGAATATAGCTGTCCTTATTACAGGCTGGATGATGAATATGCTGTTGTGAGAAAGCAAAATTGATGATAGATCGGTGAATACATGAAATTTGCCGATTTTTTCTTGCTTTATTGAATGCGTAAAGTTTGAGAGCTTGTCAGTATAGATATGTAAAGTTTGTTTGCTTTGCAGTGAACATTTGTTGTTAAATAAGGATCTATCTGGGGTAGGATTAATATTTGGCTAATGATAGAAAGTTATTTATCAAAGTTTACAAAATATTAATAAATACAGTATTAGTATACAATGTTAAAATATTGACTATGCAGGCTGCTATAATCAAAATAGGAAAGATTTTTTGGGGGAAAGTTGTAATTAGCGTAAAAACGCAGGTTTCGTATTGTTTCATGTTCAAGGCTAATAAATATGCCGTTTTATCATCTGCCGGCACTGTGAAAATGATAAATCAATATTGTGCGAACTATCAGTATATTTATATGTAATAAAATACAAATATGATATATTGTGGGATTGACAAATGGAAAATCAAGTGATATAATACTTGTAAATATATAGGCATATTGCGTCGGAGGTGAGGCTTTTGAAGGATAAGGCGCTTGAAAAATTGTCGAAAAATGAGCTGCTCGAGTTAATGCTTTATCTGCGAAAAGAATATGATAAGCTTAACACAGAGAATGAAAAGCTTCTTCAAAAGCTCGAAGATAAAAAAAGTATCACTGACCGACTTGACAGGCTGGAGCGGCAGGTAGCTGCACTGACAGGTCACAAGCTGGTTGTTGAGCAGCCGGCAGCGGAGGAAGATCATGGCGGCAGATAGCAAGAACGAGGTGTTAAAAAAACCTGAGCTTCCTGATGTGCAGACACTTGAGCGGGTGGTAAAAAAGCATCATGAAAGGCGGGAATATCTTAGGATACTCCGCAGCACCGTGGCGTCGCTTCTTGTTGTGGCAGCGGCAGCAGTGATCATATCAATGTTATTTTTGCCTGTTTTGAGAGTAACTGGTACAAGTATGACGCCGACTTTGCATGACGACGAGCTGGTGGTGTGCAGAAAGCGTGGAAGCTTTCAGAAGGGCGATATAGTTGCGTTTTATTATAATAATAAGATACTGTTGAAACGTGTTATCGCTACAGCAGGAGATGTGGTGGATATCAAGGAGGACGGTACTGTTATCGTCAACGGAAAAACCTTGAATGAGCCGTATGTTGACGGCAAAGCTCTGGGAGAATGTGATATTGAGTTGCCATATCAGGTGCCTGACGAGAGAATATTCGTTATGGGCGACCACAGATCTACGTCTGTTGACAGCCGTACAAAGAGGATAGGCTGTATTGCTGAGGAAGCAGTGCTTGGAAAGGTCTCACTGAGGATATATCCTTTTAAAAGGATAGGCACAGTGGACTAGCGTTTATTATAAATGGTGTATAATTTCGGAGGGAGTGATCCGTTTTGCAGAATTTTAACGGTAAAGTTCGGCAATATCTAAAAGAAAATGAAAGGAAAAAACGCAGCCGTTTGTTCGGTATGGTGCTGTCTGTAGTTATGACAGTGTCAGTGCTGGCAAGTCTTGTTATGCCTGCAATAAGTGCCACTGAGGGTACTTCTGTGGCAGGTGGAGATGTTTCCTATAACGGCGGAAGCTATTCTTATAAGGATGCGAATAGCGTCACGATAAAATCCTATGATGCGGTCGGTTCAGGAAAAGACCAATCTAAAAAGATCGAATTCAATGTGGAATTTGATTTTGATAAGGGCGAAATGACCAATAGGTATATTTATTTCCCTATCGATGATAATGTTAGCCTGCCCGAGGGCGGTATACCGTCAGACGGAACCTGGGGCGATGTCGAGGATACTCACTTCGATGAAGGACATGGAATTTCAGGTAAGTACAGAGTCGACGAGATAGATGGAAAGAAGTATCTTTTTATTGAGTTTGACGAGCGATATAAACAGAAAAATGAGAAGGACGCTATAAGCGGTAAGGCAAGCTTTGAGGGTAATGTAAAGCGTAAGGATACAGATACAGGCGATAAGACCACTGTTGAGATAGGCGGTCAGACGGTTGAAATAGGCGGTTTCACTCCGCTCACTATGTCTGCCGTAAAGGACGCAAGCGAAACTGCAGACGGAGTTAAGTGGACTATCACAGTGGACAATCCTGCAAAGAAGCCTCTTGACAGGATCGAGGACAAGCTTTTTAAGGATGCTGTAGACGGCAGTTTTGTTGTTTCACCTGAGGGTGCAGGAAGCTATGACGCTGCAAGCGGAAAGTTTGTTTTCAGCGATGGATTCAGCGAAGAAAATGTTACCATAAGCTACACGACCCCATATCCTACAAGCAATCCGGATTTCGTTATGTCAGGTAAGGTGGAAAACAAATCCACCACATATGATAAGGACGGAAATGGAGTAAAAGCAGATAAAATTATTTATTCTGAGTCAAAGAAGGATAAGATCTCAAAAACAGGCAAGAATGTTGACTACGACAATAACGAAGTCACATGGGAAATTGTTGTAAGCAACCCTAGCGGTGCAGACCTAAAGGGCTATCACCTTTATGATGAAGCATTTCCTGATGCAAAGCCGGGAAGCTTTACACTCAAAGCTGACGATGGCTCAGATGTAAAGTACACACTTGACGGAAACACGCTTACGTTTGACGATAAAATAACAGCGTCCCAAATCACCATTGAGTATGTGACAGCTATCGATCCTGACAAGGCGGAAACTACAAATACAGTTAAAATGCAAAGACCTGATAAAAGCAATCCATGGTCTGATATCACATCAAGTGAAACTGTTTATAATAAGTATCAGATATCAAAAAGTGGCTGGATAGATAATAACACATTAGGTATAATCAAATGGGAAGTAACTGTTAAATGTAATGACAAAAATTCCACCCTTAAAGGCAAGACAATAACTGACAATATGCTTAAAGCAGGACAGAAGGTCAGCATTAAAATAGGAAACGATACTATTGATGCAACGGTTGCAAGTGACGGTGAGCTTGTTTTGCCTGACAGCATAGGCGACAATAACGAGGTAGTTATTTCTTATGAAACAAAGGTCGCTGATTATGATCTTGGCGACCCTGACAGCAGTGGATATTATTCAGTGAAAAATACTGCAGGTATTGACGGCTTCCATTCTGACAAGACAGTTTATTATAAGCCTGTAAACGAGAAGTCAAAAAAAGTTCTTGACATTTCTCAGAACGGGAGCAAGGTTACATATAAGTGGCAGGTAGAGGTCAAGCAGACAAACGGTTCCTTCAGGGGAAAGACTATAAGCGATGTAATGAACGCTGCGTCAAATGACGGCAAGTCAATAAAGAGCGTTCTTGACCCTGATTCCATTATTATGTATGTTCAGAGAAATGGAAAAGGAAGCTATGAAACTCTTAACAGTTCAAATTACACTGTAGTACCTAATGCCGACAACACTTCGTTTGAGATAAAGTTCAATGATAGTGAAGAATTTGACAATATAAACCTTGTGCAGATACAGTATAGCAGTACCGTAGATGTAACAGGTCTTGACTCAGGTACTATTATAAATGTAAATAATAAGGCTGCTTATAAGGGTGAAACTTTCGGGCCTAGTGCAGATAAGACAAAGTTTACTATTGGCGACAGCTCCAAAGCACCTTATGAAAAGTATGACGCTGCAAGCAGTGTAGCAGGCGACACAGTGCATGATCTTAGCAGCCTGCCTGTTGTTACTGTAAATGGTGTTGAGTATTACAGGTTTGATTGGCGGCTTGATATCAACAAGGACGGCACTTATAAGCGTAACGATAATGTCGAGATCGTGGACACGCTTCCGGCGGGAATGATATTCTACGAGAACAAGGATTATCTCAAGTATTCATTTGGAAATAGTTCTGATAAGTATGATTTTGCACAAACAACTCAGTTTGAATATTTCTATGATAAGACAGCCAATACAGTAACTTTCAAGACTGCATGGAATCAGCAGGACGCTTGGACAGCTTACTACAGTACACTTGTAAAGGTCGATGATGTTAAGAATGGTGTTTACAAGAATGGTACTGCAGCGTTCAAAAACACGGTTCAGGATAAAGCTGGAAAATATCCGGAGAGAAGACAGACGCAGACTGTTAAGGAAAAGAACTTGAAGAAAACTTCTTCTCCGAAGTCCACCGGCTGTGAGATAACTTATACCATTGATGTTAACCCTAAAAAGCTCAAATGTTCTACAAGCGGAATGATAACTCTCAACGATGTTATCAAGTGTGGAGGCACGGCTGTAGTTAAGACAAAGGACGCTCAGGGTAACATTCAGACAAAAACGGTAAGCATAAATGGCAATTCCGCTGTTGATATGGATCTGAAGTCTATCAAGGTATTTGACGCAGATACGGGTGCAGAGCTTGCTGCGAGTGATTACAGTTATGTGATATCAGATCCGGAGGTAGTTGACAGCACAGTTTCCTGCAGTGCAGACGTTATTACCAACGAAAAGGGCAAGTTTATCGCTAACTTTATTCCAAGTGAAAGTATTGTTGGCGCTAAGGGTACTATTGATCTGACTTTGCCTGAGGGCTACGAAAACGGAAATATAAAGAGATACTATGTGGCTTATGGCTATATGGACGGCAACAGTTTCAATGAAGTAAAGGCTTTTGCCAATAAGAGCGGCGAGTGGTCAGATTTTGGCAAAAGCATATCCGTTCCTGTGGAAGAGGTTTCTTCTGAGAAGGCGGGCGGTGTTTTCAGAGTCGAATATGAATACAGGGATAGCAGCGGCTTTTCAAACACTGAAGTCAGCAATGAAAAAATGCTTTCGGCTGTAAAGTGTTCCGCACTGACAGCGAAGACACGAGATTTTGTAAAGAAACTTGAAATAAACGTTCCGGATCAGCGTCACCTGAAATTAGTTTACGTTTATACAGGAAGTCCTGCAAATGATGAGGACGCTGAGAACGATGGCTATAAAGTTCATGTGTTCAATAATATTTCATTTGACACAAACGGTTCAGCTGTAAATGACAGTGAAGATAATGATTCTGAGTTTGAGCTGATAAATCAGTCAAAGGCATCATCAACAACTGTTGAGCCATTTAAGCTTATGAAGGTAGACAGCGGAGACTATAGTATTATGCTCAAAGCTTCTTTTGAGATCTACAGATATACTAAGCTGGAAAATGGCACATACGATTGGCTCCCGGCAGTAGATTTCAAAGAAAATGCTGCGAAGGACAGAAGATCAGTTATTTGGGGAAATTCGGCACAGGATAAGGCGCAGACATTCAATGTAAATTCTGACGGTTCATACAACCTTGACCTTGAACCTGCCGCAGGCACAGGAGATACTGAGGGTCATCTTTATAAGCTTATAGAAAAGCAAAGTCCGGAGGGTTATCTTCTTGACGAAACTCCTATATATTTTGCTTTTAAAGTGCGTCCGGCTGTAGTTCCAAGTGAAGTCGGTGAGGACGGATATCAGTTCGTAAAGAACGGAGATATGTTCAGAGTAACAAATCTGCTGAAAGAATTTAAGATAACTGCAAGCAAGGTTTGGAGCGATGGAAACGGCAATCATTCGGCAGAGAGCGTAAAGTTCCTTCTTGGCTCGTCTACAACTAAGGTTTTAAGCGGTGTTCCAGATGATATTCAGTGGGGCAGTAATGAGGTAACTCTTAACGAAGCTAACAATTGGAAACATGAGTGGACAAAGCTTCCTGGATATACAAAGGTCGGCAATGATTACAAGCAGCTTTACTACTATATCAAAGAGATCGATCTTGCAACAGGATATGAGGCTGTATACAGTGCAACGGCAATGAGCAAAAACACTGATGTTACAGTAACGAACGTTAAGGGACTTAACATTACGAAGGAATGGCGTGATGAGCTTGGAAACAAGCTTGCTGACAACGAGCTTCCTGCCGGTATCGACAAGATCGAGGCAGATGTTTATGAGTCCTCTGTTGCACCAAATTCAACATCAAGAGTGAATGGAGATAACGGAATACCAACAGATTGCAAACTTATAAAAACAGTTTCTCTGGAAAAGTCTAAGAATTGGACGGTAACTCTTGACGGTCTTGACAAGGACAAGTATTATTATGTTCTTGAAAAGAATATACCTGACGGCTTTGGCGTTACATATACTTATTCTAACAACGGCAGTGCCACGGGCTTTGATACAATCATCAATACCAAGAACCCGCAGAAGATAGAAAAAATGGATGTTCGTCTGCAAAAGGCATGGTCTGACGGCGAAAGCAATGCTCATACTAATGATAAGGTAACATTTAATATCTATAGGTCAACAAATAAGGCTGACGTGCCTGAAGAATATAACAAGTTTACAGGTACAATGGATAAGGGACAGAATGTTAAATTCAAGATCCTTACAAGCAACGGCGCAGAAATGGCTCAGAACGGAAGCTTTGCCTCTGAGTATACCATGTATGGCTCGGCTAAGTTCAGTTTTGATATGACAAAGTCATGGATAAATATCGGTGAAACTGAGGGACGTGTCAGAGTTCTTGACAGTTCAGGAGCTGTTCTGGCTGACATCTATAAGTCAGGTGAAAATTGGGTTGATGGCAAGGCTATACCTATATGGAGCGGTGATAGCAAGTATGTCAGCGTTAGTGATTACGTTACACCGTCTTGGGACAAGAGTCAGTTTGTTCTGAATCTGAATAATATCACTTCAGATATTACTGTTGAACTTACACTTAAGGGCGATAGTGGCTGTTCATACGCAGTGACAGCTAATGAACTTGGCACACCTGAGAAGACGAACGTTACACCTGTTCCTAATAAAGATGCGATACCTAGCGGTGAAGTATTCTTGTGGAAGCAGATAACGCTCACGGCGGATAACAACTGGTCAACTGCCGTTTCTCTTGAAGAAAATAATGTCAAAGGAAACAAGTATTATTATTGGTTTGAGGAGATAGATGTGAACGGTCAGCCGATAAGCACGTCATCATACAAGACTTACTACAGATACAATGGCTCAGAAAATGAGAATTGTATTGATATGACAAAGAACGGCGATCAGTATGTTCAGGTCTATAACAACTCTGAGGAAACCTTAGGAGAGCTGCCTGAAACAGGCGGCATGGGGGTTATCCCATTCGTGGCAGCAGGCGGAACAGTCACTGTTGCTGCAACAATACTTTTAGTTACAAAGCGTCGCAAAAAAACGCTATAAATAAACAAATATGAAAGGATAATTAATTATGAAGATGAAGAAATTCGCAGCTCTTGCTGCTGCAACAGTTATGTCAGTTTCAGCTATTGCTGCAACATCAGCATTCGGAGTATTTGCTACTGCTGATTTTGGCGTTAATAACATTGTTATCAAGGATTCTGATACAAACAGAGTATATAAGGCTTATCAGATCTTTGACCAGGCATCTGCAACAAATACTATCAAGTGGGGCGAAGGCATTAATGGCGATGCTTTGCTTACCAGCCTGAAAACTCCTGGTCTTAGCACTTATATGTCTCAGTTTGACAGTGCCGAGAGTGCGGTAGACGTTGCAAAGATAATCTCAGACGCAGATCATTGGACAAAGGAAGATACTGCCAAGTTTGCAAAAGCCGCTTCTAGCTGCATCATCGACAATAAGTCTGTAACCGCTCATGAAGCTAACGGTGAGTACACTATCAATGTTCCAAGTGCTGGCTATTATCTCGTTGTCGATGCAACAGAAAATAATGGTGTTGATAAGGCTAACTCAGCTCTTATCCTTAACGTTTCAGGCACAACAGACGTTACTCCAAAGAGGACAAAGCCAACACTTACAAAGCAGATCAAGCATAATGAGAATGAAGCATGGGGCGATGTTGGTGACAACGCAATTGGTGACGATGTAGAGTTCAAGATCACAACAACTATACCAAAAGATGTATCAGCTTATGACAAGTATACTTATACTGTTCGTGACCAGCTCAGCGAGGGCTTTACATTCAATGATAACCTTACATACAAGTACTATGACGCTAGCGGCAATGAGATCACTCCTGTTACAGTAGGTCCTAACACAACTGTAGGTGTTGACGATCCAAGCACTGCTGATTTCAAAGAGACATTCTATGTTACTTTCGATATCAAGGAGCTTCTGAAAAAATATCCAAATGTTGATAAGATCGAAACTCTTTATTCTGCTAAACTCAACGAGAACGCTAACGTTGTAACAGGTACACTTCCTAATTCAAAAGACAACAACACTAACACAGCTTACCTGACATATTCAAACAATCCTCAGGACACAACAGGTAAGGAGAACGGCGAAACACCTAAGGTCACAGTTTATGACTGGACATTCTCACTTGTTGGTAACAAGGTAGACGAAAAGGGCGAGCCTCTTGCAGGTGCTAAGTTCCAGCTTAGAAATGTTCATGGCGATGCTATCAGACTTGTCAAGATAGCTGACAATGTTTACAGACTTGAGATCGGCAGTGAGGCAGGCTCTGTTGATTATATCGAAACAGACGCAACAGGTAAGTTTACTATCAAGGGCATTGATGATCAGACAACTTACAAGCTTGTTGAGATAGAAGCTCCTGCTCAGTATAACAGAGCTGATCCATATGAGTTCAAGTTTGACACAACATATGATCCTGCTAATACGCTTCAGTCCATTCGTATGCTCGACGGCACTGATTCAGGCACAAGCGGTTCAACAGTTAAGATCATAAACCAGAAGGGCGGCTCACTTCCAACAACCGGCGGTATCGGTACTCAGATCTTCTACGGTGTAGGCGGAGCTATCGTACTGGGCGCAGGTGTGCTTCTCATTGCTAAGAAGAGAGCTAAGAACGACTAATTTTTGAATTTATTTTTACCTTTGTCCTGCCGATCTCGGTCGGCAGGCATCAGGGAGGACTCCATGAGGAAGAAAAGCGGTAAATCAACTACAATTTTATTGGTCTTGTTATTGCTTGTGGGGCTCTCCGTGATGTTATATCCAACAATAAGCGATTGGTGGAATTCAAAAACGCAAAGCCGTGCGGTGGCGACTTATCAGAAAGCGGCAAATGACCTTTCTGACAAGGAGAATGAAGAGATCCTCAGCCGTGCCAGAAAATATAATGAAGAGATAGCAAAGCTTGCCCGACCTTTTGTGGATTATGAACAGGTCAAGGGCTATGAGGATATCCTAGATATCACGGGGACGGGTGTTATGGGCTATATTTCCATTCCGACTATAAGGGTGGAGCTGCCTATTTATCATGGCACAAGTGACGGCGTGTTAAATGTCGCTGTGGGACATTTGCAGGGTTCGAGCCTGCCTGTTGGCGGAGCGGATACTCATTCGGTCATTTCAGCACATAGAGGTCTGCCGTCGGCAAGGCTTTTCAGCGACCTTGATAAGCTTGCAGAGGGCGATGAGTTCACTATAACAGTGTTGAAAGAGGTCTATACATATGAGGTCGAGGCTGTTTATATAGTTCTGCCTAATGAAATGGATAAGCTGAACATTATTCCGGGTGAGGATTATGTTACATTGACTACCTGTACACCATACGGAGTCAATTCTCACAGGCTTCTTGTTCGTGCAAAGAGAGTTGAAACTGCGGACGATACAAAGAGTGCTTCAAAAATAACGGCAGACGCTGTTCAGCTCGATTCTCTTGTGGTCGTGCCTTTTGTAGCAATACCGTTGTTTGTTGTACTGCTTGTGTGGTGGTTTGTGGATTCAAAACGCAAAAAAATCTCTCATGATGAGCTTGTGGCAATGCTGGATAAGCCAGAGAGTGACGATAATGTTGAAAATCTACCTGATAAGGAGAGTAGCAAAGATGAAACTTAAATTTTCTCAGCTTGCAAAGGCTGTTTTGTGTACAGCGGCAATGGCTGTTTCAGCCTTGGGAAGCATGACGATCTCAGCTTCTGCAGCGGATAATATTAATGTGGATATAGTGTGCAAAAATGACACAACGACTGTTAGTAATGCCGAGTGGAGCATATATAAGGTCGGTGAGCGTAAGGAAGCTGACTTTGTCCTTACCGGTGAGTTCAGCGATTATCCTATAGATATGTCTGATTTTACTGACGCTTCAAAAATGCAGGCTGTCGCTGATACGCTCGACAACTACGTAAAAACCGATGGCATAACACCAGTTTCAACAGGCAAGACGGACGCAAACGGTGAAGTAAAGCTTTCTGCTGATTCTGTGGGTCTGTATCTTGTTTCAGGCAAGAGTTTTGAAAACACAACAGCTAAGTTTACACCATCTCCGTCACTTATCGAGATAGATAAGGATATCGTGGCTGAGGGTCAGATAACAGTTTACACCAAGTTCACATACGAAGAGATCCCAGCAGGGGACAGTGATTATGGTGTAAGAAAGTCGTGGATAGTTCCTGATGGTCAGGAAAAGCTCATACCTGATAATATCAAGGTGGAGATATATCGTGATGGCAAGCTTTTCGATACTGTTACCCTTGACGCTGACAACAATTGGGAGTATTTCTGGAAAGACGATACTGCGGCTGAGTGGTCAGTTAAGGAGATAGATATTCCTGCCAACTACACAGTTGTTACCAAAAGCAATGACAAGCTGTTTCTTATAGAGAACACATATAAGTCAGACAGTTCGAGTAATACAGATAGTAGTTCAAGCACACCTGACAGTAGCTCGTCAGGTTCTGATTCATCAAGTTCAACGCCTGACAATATACCACAGACTGGTTCGCTCAACTGGCCGGTGCCTGTACTTATAGGCGGTGGAGTTATCCTTATCGCGGCAGGCTGGAGAGTAAGCAGAAAAGAGAAATAAAGGCGAAACCACATAGGTTCGCCTTAACAACAGGAGAAAAATAGTGACTAAAAAAAAGCTAGGACTTTTGTTGATAATAATGGGGATAATGCTGATAGCGGCGGCATTATCCCTTAATTATTACAACTATTTTCATGAAAAGCAAAGTAATAAAAGGATGGAGGCTGTGCTGAGTGACCTGAAAACGCAGATCTCAGACAGTGCAGAGGATAGCGACAGCAGTTCACCCTTTGACATTTTTGACGATAGTCGATCCACGGACAGTGAGATAGATGACCCGGATAAGGATATCGTGCTTGACGGCAACTCATATATAGGCTTGATTTCATTCCCGACACTGGGGCAGGAGTTTCCTGTGACTCGTGGCTGGAGCTATGCTGCAATGAATACTGCAGCTTGTCAGTACAGCGGCAGACGTGTAGACAATGATCTTATAATCTGCGCTCACAATTACACAGGCTTTTTTGATAAGCTGGATAAGCTCAGCTCAGGTGACGAGGTCATTTTCACCGATGTTTACGGCAGAGAATTTAACTATACTGTCACAAACAGTGAACTGCTGAGCGGCTGGGATTCGCCATCGCTCATAAAAGGTGGTGGCAGCGACTGGGATCTGACCTTGTTCACCTGCACATGGAGCGGTTACAGCAGAGTGACTGTAAGACTTGTTTATTCATAAATACATCAAAAACGCACAGAGTTCTACACCCTGTGCGTTTTATATTCCTGCGGCATGTCTTATTTTTTTTATATCAAAAGTTTTTAGTTTGTCATCGTATATGCAGTGTCGTCTTGACTTTCTTGGGCGGCGGCGTGTATAGTCAATGGCTTCTACAAGGTCATTTGTTTGAAAAACTGGACGTTTCATTGCTTTGTTGTATACTGTGTATCTCATAAAAATACCTCCCAAATAATTCTTATAATTAATTATAACATTAATTGGTACGTTGGTCAATAGCAATATTGTACAAATTTAACCTATTAATCAGATATACATAAATTAAAACAGAAATCGACTTGTTTAAGAACACTTCACGACATAAGACGACATAATTCTACTTATAAAAATTATAGTGATAGTGGGATATTGTGCAAAAATGAGAATGGTTAGTCAATTTGACGAACGATAAAGTATAAATTTGTTTTGACAGCGAAAGTTGTAACACAGTTTTCATTGATTGATAATTAATTGAACATTCAAATATGGTATAATACCCTAAAGAATCGGAGAGGAGCGAGGAGTTATGGATAGGTTTGTGCGAAAATATGGAAGATATGTACCCTTTGCTTTAACTATTATCATAATAATTTGCTGTGCTCTTTTTCTGAAAGACCATGAGTTTTCTGAGATACTCAGTTATTGCCCGGACAATTTGTGGCTTGCCGCATTTGTTATTCTGGGGTTTTATGGATTGAAGTCTTTGTCGGTGGTATTCCCGCTTGCGGCTATTTTTGTGTGCGTGGGTGCAATATATCCGTTCTGGGTGGGCATTTTGTTGAACGTAATAGGACTATCGGTTTGCTTTACTGTTCCTTATCTTGTGGGACGGATATCGGGTGGCGATATCATGCGTGTTATTGAGATGAAATATCCTAAGGCACGAAAGCTTGTAAATTATGGGCATGACAATAATCTGTTCGCCTCCTACATTTCAAGGGCAGTGGTAGTTGTGCCGGGCGACCTTGTTTCAATGATACACGGCGCACTGCGAATGCCTTACAGACCATATCTTCTTGGCTCTATAATGGGAGTGATGCCTGAAATGCTTGTGCAGACATATATTGGAGCACAGTTGAAGCATTTGACAATAAAATCTGTGCTTGTGATGATAGCACTCATAGCTGCAACGCTGGCTTTTTCGCTGATACTTAATAAAAAGGTCAGCAGAAGCGGCAAGCAGATGGACAAGGAAGATTTTTGATATATGTACAAAAAAGCGGACTGATAACAACAGCCCGCTTTTTTATTATTTGTCAAAGCTAGGATTGAAAGCGTAGAAATTTTTGCTGTCAAGCATATCCTGAATAAGTCTTAGTCCTTCGCCGAAGCGCTGATAGTGGACTATCTCACGTTCACGAAGAAACTTGATAGGATCACGGACATCGGGATCGTCAGCAAGCCTGAGAATGTTGTCGTAGGTCAGGCGGGCTTTTTGCTCAGCAGCAAGGTCTTCGTGTATATCAGCAATAGCGTCACCGGTACTTTGGAAGATTTCCGCAGAAAATGGTACACCAGAGGCGGCTATAGGGTAAACGCCTGTAGTGTGGTCAACAAAATAGGTGTCAAAACCACTGTCTTTTATCTCCTTGAGGGAGAGGTCACGGGTCAGCTGATAGATAATAGTGCCGATCATTTCGATGTGGGCAAGCTCTTCTGTGCCGATATCGTTGAGTATTGCCTGCACTTCACGACAGGGGGCTGAGTAACGCTGATTGAGATAGCGAAGCGCTGCACCAAGTTCGCCGTCAGGGCCACCAAGCTGCGAGATAATGACCTTAGCCAAAGCAGGATTAGGGTTAGCGATCTTAACGGGGTATTGCAGCTTTTTTTCATATTGCCACATTAGTCAACACTCCTTTCCCACGGAAAAGGTGATGTTACCCATTCCCATTTCTTGGACGAATTGTTCTGCGTGATCGTCAATGGTCCGTATTTCTCATTGTATTGAGCAATAAGCTTCTCTTTTTCTGCCTTGTGTCGTGCAAAATATGCCAGACCATCTCTGCAGGTAGGGTGGCTGTCGAGGTAAAGATTAGCCTCTACAAGGGCAAAGCTGCACGCCTGTATCTTTCTAAGAAGCCTCTCCTTTTCACTTAGTATGGGCATTCTTTACAGCCTCCTCTCCTATAAAAGGTTTGTCTAAGGACGGGAAGATAGTTCCTCTTGAAAGTCCTACATCTGCCTCATAAGGCTTCTCCCACATCTGAAAAGGCACATATGCCATTGCCAGCGGCGTGTCCTCAGGAAATCTTCCTTTCGGAAAAGGGCAGGCAGGTGTGTTATCCTCTGTGTCGTCAGCAAGTATCCTGCCTAACGACAGATTGTCAAACATATCCAAATAAGTTCACTCCTTATGTTGTCTGAATCTCATATGCCACAGGTTTCGTGTGGCTGTTTTATCATATGCAGCTTATAAGTCAGTGGTGTATGTATGCAGGATATTATCAAAAAACTTGCAAATCGTTCATTGAAAATACACAAAATTAATTTTCTGTGAACACGCATATTGTTTGTAACAATAAACATAGTTTAAATAACGTTAAATTTGTAAGATTTAATATTGACAAATCGGGCTTCTGCGTGTTATATTAATACTATTAAAAAAAGCATATGCAGTGACATATGTGATCAGAGGAGAGATTATTATGAAAAATGTCAAGAGAATTCTTGCATTAACAGTTTCGGCTGCCCTTGCAGTTTCTTGCTTTGCAGGCTGCGGAAACGGTGCAAAGAAGAACAGCGATACTATCGTTATCGGCTGCAGCGGTCCGCTCACAGGTGACGCTGCACAGTACGGCGTTGCTGTTAAGAATGCTATCGAGCTTGCTGTCAAGGACGTAAATGACGCAGGCGGAATAAACGGAACAAAGCTCTCATACGTTTTCGAGGACGATGAGGCTGACTCAGGCGATAAAGCTGTAAATGCTTATAACGCACTGAAAGACAATGGTATGCAGGTAATGGTCGGAACAGTAACAACAGGTTCTTGCCTCGCAGTTATTGAAAAGACAAAGCAGGATAACATCTTCCAGCTTACACCTTCTGCATCTGCTCAGGACGTTATCAAGAACGATAACTGTTTCCAGGTTTGCTTTACTGACCCTAACCAGGGTAAAGGTTCTGCCGACTATATCGCAGAAAATAAGCTTGCTACAAAGATAGCTGTAATTTACGACAGCTCTGACGCTTATTCATCAGGTATCTTCAACACATTCAAATCCGAGGCTGAGGCTAAGGGTCTTGATATCGTTGCAGAGCAGTCATTCACAAAGGACAGCAAGACTGACTTCTCAGCTCAGATCAGTGCAGCTAAGAACGCAGGCGCAGACCTCGTGTTCCTGCCTATCTACTATCAGCAGGCTTCACTTATCCTTACACAGTGCAAGTCAGCTAACTACAACCCAACATTCTTCGGTTGTGACGGTCTTGACGGACTTCTTTCTATCAAGAACTTTGATACTTCACTTTGCGAGGGCGTAATGCTCCTTACACCATTTGCTGCCGACGCTCAGGATCAGGCTACTCAGGATTTCGTTAAGAAGTATAAGGACGCTTACAAGGGCGAAACACCTAACCAGTTCGCTGCAGACGCTTATGACGGTGTAATGGTACTTGCAGAACTCATGAAGAAGGAAGGCATCACAGCTGATATGTCTGCTTCTGATATCTGCGATAAGCTCAAAAAGGCTATCTCTGATAAGGACTTCTCATATGACGGACTTACAGGTACAGGCATGAAGTGGGGCGAAGACGGTGCCGTATCTAAGGACCCTAAGGCTGTTATCATCAAGAATGGTGCTTATTCAGCACTGACAGCTGATGACATTGCCGCTTCTACTGCTCAGTAATAGCTGAAATGAAGTGCGTACAAAAAGTACGCTTAATATGAAAAAACCGGCAATTGCGAAAAATTGTCGGTTTTTTTGATTTATTTCATTAAAATGTGTTGCAAAAACTACGGGGTTATGTTATAATTTATTGTATATTGTGTTTATGACAAGGACAGATGTAATATATGTGATTACATCTTGTGTTTTGTCTATTCCAAAAGGAAGGAATGTTTGTATATGGGTTTTCTTAATAACCTCATCAACGGAATAAGCCTCGGCAGTATATACGCAGTTATAGCTTTGGGCTATACGCTTGTATACGGTATTGCCAAAATGCTTAACTTCGCACACGGCGATGTTATTATGGTGGGCGGATATGTTATATTCACCTGCATGACCACATGGGGACTGAACTCTTGGCTATCTATAGTTCTTGCAGTTATTGCCTGCACACTTCTCGGTATAGTCATCGAAAAGGTGGCGTATAAGCCGCTCAGACAAGCTACTTCGCTTGCGGTGCTTATCACTGCCATAGGCGTCAGCTACTTTTTGCAGAACATCGCACTGCTTATATTCGGTGAAAAGCCTGTAAACTTTACATCAGTTGTAAACGTGCCGAGCATCAAGCTTTTTGACGGACAGATAGTTATTTCCGGAGAAACATCAGTTGCAATAATCGTATCTATACTCATTGTAGTTGGTCTTTCATTGTTCATCAACAAAACCAAGAGCGGACGTGCAATGCTTGCAGTATCTGAGGACAGAGGTGCAGCTCAGCTCATGGGCGTAAACATCAACCGCACTATCTCTCTTACATTCGCTATCGGCTCAGGTCTTGCCGCAATTGCAGGCGCACTGCTTTGCTCAGCTTATCCTACGCTTCAGAACACCACAGGCGCAATGCCTGGTATCAAAGCGTTCGTTGCGGCGGTATTTGGCGGTATCGGCTCAATACCGGGCGCTATGATCGGCGGTATCCTTATCGGTGTTATCGAGATACTTGGACGTGCCTATATTTCACCGCAGCTTGCCGACGCTATCGTTTTTGCTGTTCTTATACTTGTGCTTATCATCAAGCCTACAGGTATCCTCGGCAAGAAGATCAGCGAAAAGGTATAAAAGTCAACTTAAAATTTTCGAGCAGACTTGCTTTGCAGTTCTGTTTTATCTGAAAGGATTGGTTTTTTGTGAAAAAAGAAGGGGCTAGCGCAAAAACAAAGTTTTTTAAGCCGCAGACCAGAAAAAGCTTTATCACATATGCAATGGTAATAGTTGCCTTTGTGGTAATGCAGATACTCAGCAGCGGCGGATATATCTCAAGTATGCTCACGGGACTTCTTGTTCCTCTGTGTGTATACTCTATACTTGCAGTTTCCCTTAACCTGACAGTTGGTATACTTGGCGAGCTTAGCTTGGGTCAGGCAGGCTTTATGTGCGTTGGCGCATATACAAGTGCGATATTCTCTATCGTTACTTCTGAAACTATTGAAAATGTGTGGATCAGATTTCCTTTGGCTATACTTATAGGCGGAATAATTGCCGCAGTGTTCGGCATACTTATAGGAATACCTGTTCTCAGACTTAAAGGTGACTATCTCGCTATCGTTACACTTGCGTTCGGTGAGATCATAAAGAACGTTTTCGCAGCACTTTACCTTGGTTATGATTCTAAGGGTGTTCACGTTTCTCTCAAAAGTCTGTCAAACCTTAACCTTGAGCCTGACGGAAAGCTTATACTGAACGGCCCTCAGGGTATCAGCGGCACACCTAACGATTCTACATTCATTATCGGCGCTGTTATGTTGCTTATCACTCTTATCATTGCCTATAACTTTGTATATTCAAGAACGGGAAGAGCAGTAATGGCTATCAGAGATAATGTTATCGCAGCCGAGTCTGTAGGTCTTAACATCACAAAGTATAAGCTTGTTACTTTTGCATTGACTGCATTCCTTGCAGGCTGTGCAGGTGCGCTTTATTCTCATAACTTCTATACGCTTCAGGCTTCTAAGTTCGACTATAACCTGTCTATCCTTATCTTGGTATTTGTTGTTCTGGGTGGCATAGGCAGTATCAGAGGAAGTGTTATCGCAGCTATCGTGCTTGTTCTGCTTCCAGAAATGCTAAGAAGCATAAACAGCTACAGAATGCTTATCTATTCTATCGTTCTTATCGTAATGATGATAATAACTTCAAATGAAAAAACAAAGACTTTTATCAGTGCAAATACTGCTAAGTTCAAGGCTTTGTTCAAGCGTGAAAAAGTAAAGGAGGCTGAGTGATATGGCACTTCTTGAAGTAAAAAATCTCGGCATCTCATTCGGCGGACTCCGTGCAGTTGACGAGTTCAGCATAACAATAGAAAAAGGTCAGCTCTATGGTCTTATTGGACCGAACGGAGCAGGAAAGACCACTATCTTCAATATGCTCACAGGCGTTTATAAGCCAACAGACGGCACAATCGTTCTTGACGGAAAGAACATTACCGGCAAAAGCACTATCGAGATAAACCGTGAAGGTATTGCCCGTACCTTCCAAAATATCAGGCTTTTCAAAGAGATGTCAGTGCTTGATAACGTAAAGGTCGCTCTTCATAATCATTATAAATACAGCACCCTTGAAGGCGTGTTCAGACTTCCAAGATATTTCAAGCTTGAAAAGGCAATGGACGCAAAGGCGATGGAGCTTCTGAAGGTTTTCGAGCTTGATGATAAGGCGAGCCTGCTTGCTTCGGGACTTCCATACGGCGATCAGAGAAAGCTTGAGATCGCAAGAGCCCTTGCAACACAGCCAAAGCTGCTGCTTCTTGACGAGCCTGCTGCCGGCATGAATCCAAACGAAACAGCGGAGCTTATGGATACTATCCGCTTTGTAAGAGATAATTTTGATATGACGGTGCTGCTTATCGAGCATGATATGAGCCTTGTTTCAGGTATCTGCGAAAAGCTGTCAGTGCTGAACTTCGGTCAGCTCCTCTGCGAGGGCAAGACAGCGGAAGTGCTTAAAAATCCTGAAGTTATCACCGCATATCTTGGCGAATAAGGGGGTAAGTAAAATGGCAATGTTGGAAATCAATGATCTGCACGTCAATTATGGCATGATAGCCGCTTTGAAAGGTATCTCCTTTGAGGTAAACGAGGGCGAGGTCATTTCCCTTATCGGCGCAAACGGAGCAGGAAAGACCACCACTCTGCACACCCTTACAGGTCTTATCTCTGCAAAATCGGGTTCTATCAAATTCAACGGCGTGGAGCTTACAAAAACTCCTGCACACAAGATAGTCGAGATGGGTATAGCACACGTTCCTGAGGGAAGAAGAATATTCCAAAACCTCACAGTGCTTGATAACCTTAAACTTGGAGCATTTACAAGAAAGGACAAGGAGAATATACCGAAGGATATTCAGGATATATACGAGCGTTTTCCTAGACTTGCAGAAAGAAAAAATCAGATAGCAGGTACTCTTTCAGGCGGTGAGCAGCAGATGCTGGCAATGGGCAGGGCGCTTATGTCAAGACCTAAGATAGTTGTAATGGACGAGCCGTCAATGGGTCTGTCACCGATCCTTGTGTCAACCATATTTAAGATAATCGAGGACATAAGAAAGAGCGGAACAACTGTATTGCTTGTTGAGCAGAACGCAAAGAAAGCCCTTGCTATCTCAGACAGAGCTTATGTTCTTGAAACGGGCAAGATAGTTCTGTCAGGCAAGGCGTCGGATCTTATCAATGATGAGTCGGTCAAGAAAGCATATTTAGGTGAATAGGAGTTGAGCTTTATGGCAAGGATCATAACCATTGCAAGGGGCATCGGCAGCGGCGGAAGAACTGTAGGAAAAATGCTGTCAGAGGATATGGGTATAAAATATTATGATAAGGAGCTTATAAGGCTTGCAAGCGACGAAAGCGGCATAAATGAACGCTTTTTCGGGCTTGTTGATGAAAAACTGAAAGGTTCCTTTCTGAGAAAGGGCGGAGTTTACAAGGGTGAGCTTCTTGACCCTGATGATCACGACTTTACTTCTGACAGAAATCTTTTCAATTATCAGGCGAAGATAATAAAGCAGCTTGCAGACAGAGAGCCTGCAGTAATAGTTGGCAGATGTGCTGACTATATCCTCCGTGACAGAAAAGACGTGCTTAAGGTTTTCATATATTCTGATATGGAAACTGCGGTCAAGAATATCGTCGATCTGTATGGTGTTTCTGAAAAAGAGGCTGTCAAGATAATCGAAAAGACAGACAAGGAGAGAAGCGATTATTATCGTTACTACACAGGCAGGGATTGGACAAATGCGAAAAACTACAATCTGTGTCTTGATACCAGCGACATGAGCTATGACAAGTGCGTTGATATCATTGAGGGATATATAAAGCTTCTTGAAGAGTAAGGCATAAAAATAAAGCCGCATTGCTTTTTGGCAGTGCGGCTTTTGTGATATATGAAATCAGTTGAATTTTTCTGAAATAGTCCTTGCGGCAAATACTCCTGATGCAGAAGCCTGCGACAGAGAGTGCGTAACGCCTGAGCCGTCGCCAAGGACGTAAAGACCTTTGACAGCAGTTTCAAGGTTCTCGTCAACGTCAACTCTTGAATTGTAGAACTTGACCTCAACGCCGTAAAGAAGCGTGTCGATATTCGCCATACCGGGTGCTATCTTATCCAGAGCGTATATCATTTCGATAATATCGTCAAGCTGTCGCTTTGGGATAACAAGGCTCAGGTCGCCCGGAGTAGCTTTGAGAGTAGGGTTAAGGAACGTCTGACCAAAGCGGTGTTCATTTGTACGTCTGCCGGCAACAAGATCACCGAAACGCTGAACAAGCACTCCACCGCCAAGCATATTAGACAGCCTTGCGATAGACTCACCGTATGCGTTTGAGTCCTTGAAAGGCTCAGAGAATGTGTTGGATACCAGCAGAGCGAAGTTTGTGTTCTCAGTTCTCAGCGCAGGGTCAGCATAGCTGTGTCCGTTTACTGTGATGATGCCGTTTGTATTCTCGGTAACTACCTCACCGTATGGGTTCATGCAGAATGTTCTTACAAGGTCGCCGTATTTCTTTGTGCGGTAAACTATCTTGCTTTCGTATACCTTGCTTGTGATATGCTCAAAAACAGCCGCAGGTATCTCAACACGAACGCCGATATCAACTCTGTTTGAACGCCTTTTGATACCAAAGTTGTCGCATATCTCAGATATCCATTTTGAACCGCTTCTGCCTGCCGCAACAACAGCGTTTGAGCAGTGATACTCGTCCTTGTCTGTGATAACAGTGAAGTCGTTCTCCTTGCCTGTTATACCCTGAACACTTTCATAGAATTTTATGTCTATCTTGTCCTTGACAAAGTCATAGATGTTCTGGAGTATCTGCATATTTCTGTCAGTGCCAAGGTGTCTTACCTGAGCGTCAAGGAGGTGGAGGTCATATTTCAGGGCCATTGCCTTGATGTCAGAAGAAGTTGTGGAATAAAGCTTAGCGTCCTGACCGCCCATTTCAAGGTTTATTTTGTCAACATACTGCATAAGCTCGATAGCCTTTTCCTTGCCGGTAAATGTGTAAAGGTCACCGCCGAAATTGTTTGTGATGTTATATTTGCCGTCCGACATTCCGCCTGCACCGCCGAAGCCGTGCATAATGGAGCATACCTTGCAGTGAATGCAGGACTTAACTTTTTTGCCATCTATAGGACACTTACGCTTGCTGACAGGTCCGCCCTGATCAATAATGCAAACTTTTATGTTTTTGTCAAGCTTGACAAATTCGTATGCCATGAATACGCCGGCTGCACCTGCACCGACAACAACTACGTCATAATTCTGAGCCATAACTATTTCCTTTCAAATCAAAATCCAATTTATTTTTATCCATAAAACGGGCGGCCGCACCTTTGCAGAAGATAGCCTGAAAGGAGATAACCGCCATATTTTTTTTCTATTTTATATCAAATACGATAGTAGCCAATGTGAAGAATATCAGTGTTGAGCAAGTGTCAACGATAGTGGTGATAAGCGGGGCAGCCATGATAGCAGGGTCAAGATGAAGTTTCTTGGCAGCCATTGGGAGCATACAGGCGATGAGCTTTGAAAGCACAACAGTTGCCATGATAGCCATACTTACCGTGAATGCAAGCTTGTAGCAATCCACAGATGTGTCACCGTGATACACCAGAACTATTCTTATAGCATTGACTATAGCAAGGATAACGCTGCAAAGAAGCGCAACTCTGAACTCTTTCCACATGACCTTGAAAAAGTCTTTCATTCTTATCTCACCAAGCGCCATGCCTCTTATAACAAGGGTCGAGGTCTGAGAACCGCAGTTTCCGCCTGTGCCACTAAGCATTGACAGGAACGATACCAAAACAGGCACAGCCGCAAAAGCAGACTGATATTTGTTTACGATAGCGCCTGTAAGGGTAGCCGACAGCATGAGTATCAAAAGCCATGCTATTCTGTTTTTCGCATGAGTGAAAACAGAGGTCTTGAAATAGGAATCGTCACTTGGCGCAACGGCAGCCATTTTCGAGAAGTCTTCAGTGGTCTCCTCCTCGATAACGTCCATAGCGTCGTCGAATGTGACGATACCAACCATGCGGTTTTCTCTGTCAACAACAGGCAGAGAAAGAAAGTCATATTTTGAGAACATGGAAGCAACATACTCTTTATCCTCAAGAGTATCAACGGAAATAACGTTGTCCTCCATTATGTCCTCTATTTTATCGTTATCATCAGCAGTTACGATATCAAGCAGTGAAAGCACGCCCACGAGCTTTCTGTTCTCAGTGACATAAAGTGTATTTACAGTTTCCTTGACCATACCAACGTGTCTTATCCAATCCAAAGCTTCCTTGGCGGTGTAGCTTCTGTGAAGATAAACGTACTCGGTGGTCATAATAGAGCCTGCGCTGTCTTTAGGATATTTGAGTATCTGATTTATCTGCTTTCTCGTTTCAGCGTCAGCAGACTTGACTATCCTTGCAACAACATTTGCAGGCATTTCCTCGATAATATCTACCGTATCATCAAGATAAAGGTCGTCAACGATCTCCTGAAGCTCCTTATCCGTAAAGGCATTGATAAGCATCATTTGTGTATCGCTGTCCATATAAGCGAAAACGTCAGCCGCAACGTCCTTGTTCAAAAGACGGAACAGCAACGGAAGCTCGTATTTCTCGACCTCGTGATCGTCATAAAACTGTTGCAAAAGAGCAGCCACGTCGGCTTCGTTCATATCCATAAATATTTCACGGATAGCCTTGTAGTTTCTGCTTTTGAGCAACTCCAATACTGTGTTAAACATTATATTCCCCCTAACAGCAGCGGTAATAAGCGCAACAGTACAAATAATTGTACTTATACCAACTCTGTACAAATATAAGGATCTACCAAAACACAGATCGTCCTATTCAATTAAAATTGATATTTAGATCACAAAAAGGCTGCCACAAACGGGCGAGCCGCTCTGCAATCGAGGGGCGATCGTATTCTGACTGGCGTCGTCCATTTGTACACACTCCTTAAAAATCATGATTTATGCACGTTTTTACTATTCGCACACATAATATTATTATACGCTTACCTTGTTTTTTTGTCAAGAAATTGTTTAATTTAATTTTATGAACGTGCTGTAAATTTGCGAAGTATAACGAATTGCTTTTGACCTCTTGCCAAATGGGGAGAAATAGGGTATAATTATTATATGGATCGAATAATAAACCGAAAGGAATTGATAAAATGAGCGAAATAAGAGATGAAAGCTTGTGGGAAAGCGGCAAAAGAAAGATAGAATGGGTAAGACAGAATATGTCATTGCTCAGAAGCGTTGAGGAAGATTTCAAGAGAGATCAGCCTTTTAAGGGGCTGAAAGTTGCACTTTCTATCCACCTTGAAGCTAAGACCGCTTATCTTTGCAAAGTCCTTGCAGCAGGCGGTGCTGAAATGTACATCACAGGAAGCAATCCGCTGTCTACTCAGGACGATGTTGCCGCAGGTCTTGTGCATGACGGCTTGAACGTTTTTGCATGGCACAGTGCAACTGACGAGGAGTATCACAGACATATATCCGAGGTAGTCAAGGTAGGTCCAAACATCATTATCGATGACGGCGGTGACCTTGTAAACCTTATCCACAATGAATACCCTGAGCTGATATCGAACGTTATCGGTGGTTGTGAGGAAACTACTACGGGCATTATCCGTCTTATTGCAATGAACAAGGACGGTCAGCTCAAATTCCCTATGATGCTTGTAAACAACGCAAAGTGCAAATATCTTTTCGATAACAGATACGGCACAGGTCAGTCTGTATGGGACGGAATAAACAGAACAACTAACCTTATCGTTGCAGGCAAGAACGTTGTTGTTGCAGGCTACGGCTGGTGTGGCAAGGGCGTTGCAATGAGAGCAAAGGGTCTTGGTGCAAGCGTTATCGTCTGCGAAGTCGACCCAATAAAGGCTATGGAGGCTGTTATGGACGGCTTCAAGGTAATGAAAATGGTTGACGCCGCTAAGGTGGGCGACTTCTTTGTTACTGTAACAGGCTGTAAGGACGTTATCACTGAGAAAGCTTTTATGAACATGAAAGATGGCGCTATACTTTGTAACGCAGGTCACTTTGATTGCGAGGTAGACGTGGCTGGACTTAAAAAGCTGTCGGTTGAAAGCAAGCTTGCAAGAAACAATATCGACGGCTATAAGCTTCCGAACGGCAATTGGCTGTATGTTATCGGCGAGGGCAGACTTGTAAACCTTGCCGCAGGCGACGGTCACCCTGCCGAGATAATGGATATGTCCTTTGCTATCCAATCCCTTTCTGCGGCTTATCTTGTTAAAAACAAAGACGAGCTTACAGACAAGATAGTTTATGTTCCTGATGAGATAGACAAGGAAGTTGCAAACAGAAAGCTTAAATTCTGGGAGCTTGAGATAGATAAGCTTACACCTGAGCAGGAGAAATATCTTAACAGCTGGCAGGTATAAGATTTCATATTAGTACAATAAAACGGACAGCTTAGGTTGTCCGCTTTTTGTGTCTTGAAATTGCCATAAATTTATTTTGTCTTCAAGGTTTTAAATCACTGATTTCTGTACATTTTAATATTAGGGCGATAAAAAACAGGGCGGTGAGAATGTGGCGGCAAAGATGTATAAGATACTTACGCTTTTTTCAGTGGGCGCAATATGCTATGGCTTTATGGAAATACTTAACAGGGGATATTCTCATATCACAATGGGGGTGCTTGGGGGAACTTCAATGTTGGTTATTCATATCATGAATGGCGAGCGCAGGCGAGGAGTGAGCCTGCTGTCTGTGCTTGCAGTGTCGGCAGCATTTATCACTGCCATAGAATTTCTTGCAGGGGAGTATCTCAACCGCTATCTCGGCATGGGCATATGGAGCTATGAGGAAGTGCCGCTGAATTTTGACGGACAGATATGCCTGCCATTTGCTTTTGTGTGGTTTGGGTTATCCTATATTGGTGTGCTTGCGGATAATTTTATACGCAGACATATTTTCAAGGAACACCCTGTCATTGTCAGCCGCAGAAAGGAGAAAATACCTGCGGCGGTTGGATAAAAGTACGATTATTTGTACTGCTTATTATGAAAAAATATAATTAACGTGCGAACGCATATAAAAATAAACGGACTGTCTATCCAATGATAAACAGTCCGTATTTTTGTACATATCAATCTTTTGTGTACCACTTTTTCAGCACTTCTTCGCCAAGCTTGCCGTAAACTGTGAAGTCACGGTTTTCTTTGGCTTTCTCTATTGGCGGCAGGATAGCTTTCCAATCCCACCAGAAATAGCCGCAGAACCAATCCAGATCCCAAGTTGCTTCCATTGCAGTGTCGTAAAAATCTGCCTGTTCCTGCTCGTCAAGTGGCTTGTCGAGCCTGTCATGGAAATCCCAAGGATACTGCGTGCAGCCATCCTCGTTTCGCACGCCTATCTCAGCGAACATTATAGGCTTGTTGAAATGCTTGTGAGCCTTTTCAAGAGAGCCGACAACTTCGTTCCAGCGACTGAGCATATGCTCCTTGCTTCTGTTCACGCCGTCTGTAACAGGGTAGTAGCCTGAGATGCCAATGATATCCACGTCGCTGAGCCAATCGAAACGCTGTTCGTCGCCGTGATTGATGTTGTGCATAACGATACCGCTGTAGACCTCTCTCACCTGTGCGATAAGCTTTCTGCATCTGTCGGACTGCTTGTCCATTCCTGCCATTTCACAGCCTGTGCAGAGCATTTCACAGCCGAGCTTTTCTGCAAGCTTTGCATAGTGAAGCATGAAAGCTGTGTATGACTTGAACCACTTGTCCCAATATTCAGGGTTCTCAGGCGGGAAGTCTATCCTTGCACGCCATGAATGGTCAAGACAATCCACCATAGGCTTAAGGCAGACTTTAAGTCCCAGTGACTTTGCTTTTTTTATAGCGAAGGCAATGTCCTCGTCAGATTGTGTTCTCTCATAATCACTGAAAACTCTTGTGCTTGCAAAGCTCTCCTGCAATGCGTTTACAGGGATACATATCCAGTTCAAGCCGTTTGAAGCAAGCCTTTCCATTGACTTTTCTGCCGCTTCCGTCTGAAAATCACCTCTCTTGGAGAAAAATCCCCAAGTATATCCTTTGCAGAAAATATCTTTATTCATGTATCAAAAACCTCTCTTTTTCGTAAATGTCCTGATAGAAAAGCCACAGGTAAGCTCAAGCCTGTTCACCTTTTTAAGCTTCTCCACCGCCTCGGCAGATGTTTTGTAGTAATACGGAGTCATTGTAAAAAGATTGAAAATATCCTCCTGACTTTCAAGCACCACAGGGTATTCAAAAATTATCTCCTCTGACTCGTCAAATTTATTAAGTCCGTATACATTGGGTTTGTTTTCGTAAGGCTTCTCATAAAGCACTTCTTTAAGCTCAAACAGATGTCTTGGGGACGGAGAAACTACCACAAGCTTTCCGCCGTCTTTCAGCACCCTTGCGTATTCGTCATTTGAAACAGGTGCAAATGTGCATACAATAAGGTCTGCAAATTTGTCTATAAACGGAAGCTGAAATGACGATGCTACTGCAAATTCGCAATTTGTGATATTTTCGCAATGTATCCTCGTCATGCAGTGGGCAACTGCCGCCTTTGATATGTCAATGCCGTAAAACTTCGCCTTTGGCAGTGCCTTGGCATAGTTCACAGTGTAAAAACCCTCACCGCAGCCGCTGTCGATAATATAAGGCTGTTTCACATTTTCAAGCAGACCGCCCATTACCTCAGCCGTTTTCTTCGCAAGCGGCAGATAATAGTCACGGTCGAGGAAATCCGTTCTCGCCTTTACCATTTCCGCATTGTCGCCTGCATTTTTAGGATTTCTGCCCTTTGTGGTAAGCAGGTTCACATATCCCTTTCTCGCAATATCAAAGCTGTGACCGTTTTGACAGTGCCATACGTTGTCAAGCTTTCTGAGCCGTTTTTTGCATATCGGACAAACATACATATAAAATCACCCTGAACATTATAGCATTTCCCTCTGCTTTTAGCAATGGATATTTTATTAATAAAAAAGTGCTTGACAATCGTCGGGTTATGCTTTATAATATCAATATATGCAAAATGCGGTGACGGAATTATCCGAAACAGTGTCGGTAAAGAGAAAAGGCGGTGGGTGAAAGCCTTTGCGGCAAGTTCGGTGGCTAACCTGAGCGGTGCTGAAAACAGCAACGTATGCTCTGCGTTAAAGGGCTTCGAGTGGTCGGGCGATGAGTTCGGCAATTTGGGTGGTAACACGGAACTGTCGGTTTCGTCCCATGTTTAGGGACGAGCCGTTTTTTTATTTTGCGAATAATTTCATTTGGAAGGATCTGAATTTATGGAATGGACAGGACTTAATGAACTGCGTGAATCTTATCTGAAATTTTTTGAGAGCAAGGGCTGCTTGAGACACAAGAGCTACCCTCTCGTACCTCAGAACGATAACAGCCTGCTGCTTATCGTTGCAGGTATGGCACCTCTGAAGCCTTACTTCACAGGTCAGGAAACACCTCCGAGAACAAGAATGACAACTTGTCAGAAGTGTATCAGAACCGGCGATATCGAGAACGTTGGTAAGACGGCAAGACACGGCACATATTTTGAAATGCTTGGCAATTTCTCATTCGGCGATTACTTCAAGAAGGAAGCCATTGCATGGGCTTGGGAGTATGTTACACAGGTACTCAAACTGCCTAAGGACAGACTTTATATCTCTGTTTATGAGGACGATGACGAGGCTGAAAAGATATGGCATGAAGACGCCGGCGTTCCAATGGATCATATCGTAAGAATGGGCAAGGAAGACAACTTCTGGGAGGCTGGAACAGACGGTCCTTGCGGTCCATGCTCTGAGATATATTTTGACAGAGGAGAGAAATATGGCTGTGGCAAGCCTGACTGTAAAGTCGGCTGCGACTGCGACAGATACATGGAGTTCTGGAACCTTGTGTTCACACAGTTTGAAAGACATGAGGACGGCACTTATACTCCACTTAAGCAGAAAAATATCGACACAGGTATGGGTCTTGAAAGACTTGCTTCTATCATGCAGGACGTTGACTCTATCTTTGACGTTGATACAGTAAAGGCTATCAGAGATCATGTTTGTAAGATAGCAGGCTGTGAGTACGGCAAGGAGTACAAAAAGGACGTTTCTATCAGAGTTATCACAGACCATATCCGTTCTGTAACATTCATGGCATCAGACGGAATCTTGCCGTCAAACGAGGGCAGAGGATACGTTATGAGACGTTTGCTCAGAAGAGCCGTTCGTCACGGAAAGCTTTTGGGTATCAACGGACTTTTCCTCAAAGACCTTGTAAAAACTGTTGTTGACTGCAACAAGTGTGAGTATAACGAGCTTGAAGAAAAGTATGACTATATCGTAAAGGTGCTCACAACTGAGGAGCAGAACTTCAATGCCACTATCGACAGAGGTATGAAGATACTTGACGATCTTATCGCACAGATGCAGAAAGACGGCAAGACGGAGCTTGACGGTGAGAGCTGCTTCAAGCTTTCCGACACATACGGTTTCCCTATCGACCTTACAAGAGAGATCCTTGAAGAAAAGGGCATGACCTGTGATGAAGAGGGCTTTGCTGAGTGCTATGCAAAGCAGAGAGAAACAGCCAAGAACGCTCATGCTGCAACAAAGTATATGGGTGCAGACGAAACTGTTTTCCATAAGATAGACAAGGATTTCCACACAGAGTTCATCGGCTATGACAAGCTCGAGGGCGACAGCGAGATATCATTCATCACAACTGATGATGAGCTTATCGAAAACGCAAAGGCTGGCGATGAAGTGTATATCGTATCTTCACAGACGCCATTCTATGCAGAGAGCGGCGGACAGGTGGGTGATATCGGTACTATCGTTACAGAAAGCGGTAAGTGCAGAGTCGTTGACACACAGAAGGTCGTTGCAGGCAAGTTCGCTCATAAGGCAGTTGTTGAAGAGGGCGAGATAGCTGTAGGTCAGAAGGCTCACTTCACTGTTGACAGAAAGACACGTTATGCTGTTATGAGAAACCATAGCTGCGCACATCTGCTTCAGGCTGCACTGAGAAAAGTTCTCGGCGAACACGTTCATCAGGCAGGTCAGCTCGTTGACGCTCACAGACTTAGATTTGACTTCTCTCACTTCAACGCAATGACAGCAGAGGAGAAGCTCAAAGTCGAAGCACTTGTAAACAAGTATATCCTTGAAGCTCTTGATATAAAAATGGAAGAAATGCCTATCGCAGAAGCTCAGAAGCTTGGCGCTATGGCTCTGTTCGGTGAGAAATACGGTGAAACTGTAAGGGTAGTAACAATGGGTGACGGTGACGAAACAGCTTCTATCGAGTTCTGTGGCGGTACACATCTTGACAATACTTCAAGAATAGGTCTGTTCAAGATAATCTCCGAAAGCTCTGTAGCTTCAGGCGTAAGACGTATCGAAGCCGTAACAGGCAGAGGCGTTCTGGAGCTTGTTGAGGAAAGAGCCGCAACTATCCAGCAGGCGGCTGAAAGCCTTAAGCTTGCAAATCCACTGGACATCGTAAAGAGATGCCACACTATCATGCAGGAAGTCAAGGATCTTGAAAAGGAAAGAGACGCTTTGCAGGCAGAGATAACAAATCTCAAAACAAAGTCACTGTTCGATAACCCATATGAGGTCAACGGTGTTAAGGTGGTTACTGCAATGCTCACCAACACAAGACCTGATATGCTCAGAAAAATGGGCGACGAGCTTAAAGCAAGAGAAGCTGACGCAGTTGCAGTTGTTGCAGGCGTTGACGGTGAAAAGGCAAACCTTGTTGTAGTTTGCGGCAAGAATGCAGTTGCAAAGGGCGCACACGCAGGCAAGATAGCAGGCAAGGTAGCAGCACTCACAGGCGGCAAGGGCGGTGGACGTCCTGACTCTGCTATGGCTGGTATAGGCGACAGATTCAAGATAGACGAATCTCTCGATAAGGTAAACGAGATCGTGGGCGAGTTCGTAAAATAAAAATTGCTTGGCAGACGGCGCAGATACCCTCTGCGCTGTGCTGTTATAAATAATAGAAAGGCGGAGAGATAAATGGAAGATTGTCTTTTTTGTAAAATTATTTCCGGGGAAATACCTTCAAAGAAAATATACGAGGACGAGCTGACATACGTTTTTGAGGACATTGCTCCTACAGCTCCGATTCATTATCTTGTTATTCCTAAGCAGCATATTTCAAAGCTTGACGAGATAACCCCTGAGAACAGTGCAGTTATCGCACATATCTATGAAGTTATCGCAAAGCTTGCCAAAGACCTCGACCTTAAGGACGGTTTCAGAGTTGTTTCCAACTGCGGCGAGCAGGCAGGACAGAGTGTTTTCCACATTCATTTTCATCTTCTTGCAGGCAGACCACTTGCTTGGCCAGCCGGTTAAAGAAATAAAACGGGCGGGTAAATTTCTTATCCGCCCTTAGTTTTAAGGGGGACGGCGGCAATGGTGAGAAAAAGCTGTTATATCGGCTTTTCGTATTTTGCAGGACTTTTTCTCTGTACCATTGGCTGGGGCAGGAACAACGCAGTTTTCGCACTTGCGTCAGCGTGTGTAGCCATTACAGCCTTTGCGCTTTTTAAGAGATACCGAAAGCATATAGCTCTCTGCTTTGTTTCGTTCCTGATAGCGGTGGGAGTCAATACCGCTTATACTCACATTTTCTATGATAAACTGACAGCTTTAGACGGAAAGACCGTCACAGTTAAAGGCGAGATAACCGACATAAGCTATATAGGCTCTGACACCTGTCGACTAAGTGTCAATGGTACCGTTGGGGGAGTAAAAGGCAGGCTGACCTTTTATGCAGATGACATTGAATATGATTACTATGACAATATCGTGGCGACAGTAAAGGTCAGCAGGATAAAAGACAGCATCAATTTCAAATCAGAGCAGTATGACCGGCCTAAAGGCGTTTTTCTCCAAGGCTCGACCGCTGAAAGCATAGAAGTCACAGGCGGCGGAAACGCCATTTTACGCAGTATAATGCATTATCGTGACAAGATGTTCATGCTGATAAACGATATCATAGGCGGAGATGAGGGCGGTTTTGCTGCTGCAATGCTCTGCGGAGATAAAACTGAGCTTTCAAAGCAAACGAAGCTCACGGTCTATCGTAGTGGCATAGGTCATATATTTTCCGTGTCGGGAACTCATGTGGTCATAATAAGTGCCATGATAGGCTGGCTCATGCAGAAACTAAGCAAGGATAAGCGTGTGATATTTGCCGTCCAAACTGTTGCAGTGTGGGCGTTTGCGGTTTTTGCAGGATTTTCAGTATCCGTTGTCAGGGCGGCTGTTATGCTCACCTTGGTCACTGCCGCACCGCTCCTTTACCGCAGACCAGACCCAGCAAATACTCTCTGCCTTTGCGCTGTTGTTATACTCACTCTTTCGCCCTATGCGGCGGCGGACTGCTCGTTTCTGCTGTCGTTCACAGCAGCGTTTGTTATAAGCGTTGTATGCCCGAAAGCGGTGACAATGGTAAAGCGCAGGGATATTCTTGGCAACATTGAGCGTGAAATAGTCACAGCGGTGACAATACTTCTTTGCACAATGCCTGTTCAGCTAATGTTTTTCAGCGAAATATCTCTTGTTGCACCACTATCAAATATCCTGTTGGTGCCTGTGTGTACCATTGCTCTGGGTCTGACGGTAATAACTGCGGTAACAGGCGGTGCGGCAATAATAGCCTATCCTGTGCTGACGGTGGTAAAGTATCTTCTGAAAGTCGTTCTGTTTCTTGCTGAGCTGTTTTCAAAATTCAGCTTTGCCTATCTTCCTCGTGGAGTAAGACCACTTGGTCTTGTAATGCTCGTTACCTGCCTTGTGCCTGTGGCGGTCATGTTTCTGAGAAAGTCAGTAAAGCTTGGTACTTTTTGCACTGCTCTAATGCTTGTATGTTGGACAGCGGTGTATAATTCTTCTCTTGCTTTTGGAGGCTCGGTAAAGATAGTTGTAATGCCAAAAGGAAATGCAGTGCAGGCTGTGCTGTATGATAAAACAAAAGGTATGGTTTTCGATATCGGCAGTAAGGGCAAGCTCAACAGCGGTATGGAAAGCTTTTTGGAGCTTTACGGCATAAAAGAGTTAAAAGGCGCATTTATAGAAAGCGAACAGTATTACACTATAACGAAATATAACGAGCAGATGACTATACGACCTGACAGATTTTATATAAATGGCGAGCCTGATAATGACAGCGAACTGCCGTTCATGACAGGCGCACAGCTTGATTGGAACGGTGTTAAGATAGAAGCACTGGAGGACGGCTATAAAATTACCACCGAGGGCAGTGTGGTCACTATAGAAAAAGGTTCTGTCACCATAAACGGCAGAAACCTTGACACAACAGATGAAGAATACCCATTGATGATAGATATGAAAAATTCGCAGATAAGGAGGACGGACTATGGCTTTGCTTACGGCTTCGGCTCTTGGTAAAACGATAAGAGAGAATGATATCGACAGCCTTTATTATTTTTACGGACATGATACAGCGGCACTTGAAAGCTTTACAAAAAGGCTTGTGAACAAGCTTTGCCCTGCTGACGCTCAGGTCATGAACTTTCATAAGCTTGACGGCAAAAATCTTGATTTTCCAATGCTTACAGACGCTTGCGAAGCTCTGCCTTTTATGGCTGAACGTGTGGTGGTGACTATAAACGACCTTAATATAGATGCCGTGACTAAAGATGATCTGGACGACCTGAAAAAGATCCTGGGCTCTCTTGGCGAAACCACCACAGTGATAATCTATGCCACAGGAGTTGACCTTTTCAAGAACAAAAAGTATCTTACAGACAAAAACAAGCGCTTTGCAGATTTCTGCGAAAAGCACGGCACTGTCTGCAACTTTGAATACAAAAGGGCTTCCGATCTTGGAAAGTCTATATCCACCTATCTTGCAAAAAGCGGTTGTACCATAACAAAAAGCAACGCAGAGTACCTTGCAAACCTCTGTTTGTGCGACACTGCATTTATCAGCAAGGAGCTTGAAAAGCTTTCGGCTTATGCAGAGGGCAGGGAGGTAACAAGAGAGGATATCGACTTGCTTTGTATCAGGCGTATCGAGTCGGACGGATATTCTCTTGCAATAAATATCCTCAGAGGCAATGCGGCAATGGTCTTCACACGTCTGCGTGAACTCGATGTGCAGAATTATGAACCATATGCTATAATAGGAATAATCGGCTTTTCCCTTGCGGATATCTATAGGGCGAAGCTTGCACGTTCCTCTGGCAGGAGCGTTGCAGACGTGGCTAAAGATTTTTCCTATGCGAAAAACAGAGAGTTTGCAGTAAAAAATGCCTATTCCGAGTGCGGAAATATCTCGGCGGAGCGTATAAGAAAAACGCTTGAGATACTTTCTGAAACCGACCTTATGCTCAAAACAAGGTCACGGGGAAAAGACGGAGATATGCTCACCCTCGAGCAGGGGCTTGCAAGGTCAATGGCGTTAAGGTGTTAGTAAATGGAAAAACTTAAAATATCAAGGGCAATAATCGTTGAGGGAAAATATGATAAGATAAAGCTTTCGTCCATAGTTGACGGTGTTATAATCGTCACTAACGGCTTTCGTATCTATAAAGACCCTGACAAAGCAGCGCTTATAAGATACTATGCTCAGCATGGCGGAATAGCAATTCTTACAGACTCTGACACAGCAGGCTTTCGCATAAGAGGGCATATAAAGGGTATCGTCCCCAAAGGCGATATCGTGAACGTGTATGTTCCTGAGATATTCGGCAAAGAAAAGCGCAAAACAGAGCCGTCAAAAGAGGGCTTGTTAGGGGTCGAGGGCGTTCCTGCGGATATTATCAGGGAAGCATTTGAAAAAGCAGGCATTATAGGCGAAAAGGTCGCAGACAGAGAACTCATGACCAAGCTTGACTTTTATGAGCTAGGTCTAAGCGGCAGACCTGACAGCAGCAGGCTCAGACAGCTTGTGTGCGAAAAGCTGTCGCTGCCCAAAAAGCTCACTGCAAACGCACTGCTTGAAGTGGTGAACACAATGCTCGATAAAGAAAGCTTGCAAGCATTCATAGAGGAATTGACCTCAGAAAACAATAAAGACAAGGAGAATAGCGTTGGTTAGTCTTGAATTTTTATATTTCTTTCTTCCTGTTTTTATGGGAGTATACGCTTTGTCAGGGGTGCGTTTCAGAAAAGCCGTGTTCCTGCTTGGAACAGTTGTGCTGTGTCTGTGGGTGTCCACATGGGGGATAATACCAATAGCGGTGTGTGCTGTTGTATCATACTTTTGCGGCAGGCTTATCCACCGCTTTGCAGACAAAAAAGGACTTAAAAGGCTATGGCTCATATTATCGGTGGTAGTAAATATGGCAGTGTTTCTTGTATTCATAAGAAGCGGTCACAGCAGCTATGACGTGACGTCTATATTCACAGGCAAAGGCGCAATGCTAAAGCTTTTCCCTGTGTGGGGAGCAGGCGTTTTCACTCTCCATGGCATCTCCTACTGCATGGATATCTATAGGAAAGAAATAGAGCCTGAGAAGAATTTTCTTTTGGTATCTCAATATATATGCTTTTTCCCATGCTTTTACTGTGGACCGATACTCAGATTTTCGGATATTAGCGAACAGCTTAGAAAACCTGTCATAACCTCCGGAAAGCTTGCAGAGGGCATAAAGCTTATGCTTATAGGCTTTGCAGAGAAGCTTTTTCTGTCGGATCCTATGTACGAGATGTGGCAGCACATAAGAGGAGTAAGTGCAGATTCGCTCTCCGCCGCTTGTGCATGGCTTGGGATAATAGCTTTCTCATTTGCGTTCTACTATGAGCTTAGAGCTTATTCGCATATTGCACAGGGTATTGGTTCAATGCTCGGCTTTGAACTTCCTGATAACTTTGATCTGCCGTTTATGTCAGCAGGCTTCAATGAGCTTATAAAACGATTTGCCTGCACCTTTTATAGTTGGGTGAGAGATTATTTCTACAGACCTATATGTAGAAATAAAGACAGCGTTTGCCTTTGGGCATTGATACTGTCTGTGCTTGCAGGCTCGGTTTGGTATGGCTACGGCAGACACACAATGCTGTGGGCAGCGTTTATTTGTGTTATGCTTGGCATAGAATATCTCTTGAAAAATATTCTTGCGGCTGTGCCGACAGGGGTAAGATGTGCGGTGATGAATGTTCTGTTTCTTATAGGTCTGCCGTTTCTTGCGATAGACAGCCTGCCTTCAGCCTGCGGATATGTTGCCGCAATGCTCGGCGGGGGAAGCTTTGCAGGAGATGTTCTTGCATCGTATGTGATAAAAACAGGAGTTGTGATGTATCTTATCTGCGGCTTTTTTGCAACAGGTATCGGCAGATATCTCAAACGCAGGATAATGCAGCTCAATACTAATATAGTTTACATAATCGAGCCAATGCTCACTATAGGATTTCTGCTTATCAGTACAGCTTTTCTTGTGGGCGGAGGTAATTCGTCTATGAATTTATTCGTGAGATAAAATGGGAGGAGTGAACATTAATGAAAAAGGCTGCTGATTATATCGCAGTAAGCGCATTTTTTGTAATAGTCATAATGTTTGCGGCATATACTCTCGTGATGGGCAGACATGGATCTGAAAGTGAAAAGGCAGACAGTTCAGATATAAGACATAACGCTCAGACCTATGTTAGCAGTAATTTTCCTCTAAGCTCAAATTGGAAGTCGCTCAGAACGACCATGTTTGTGATGACTGGTAAGAAAAATTTTGATAATATCTATATCCTTAAAGATCGTCTTGTAGAGATCACAGATTTTGATAAGGACAGGCTTGATAAAAATATCTCGCAGATAAATGATTTTTCAGAAAACACAGATACACCTGTATATGTTATGTTAGCTCCGACTGCCGCAGGTATCTATTCTGCTAAGCTGCCTGCTTATACTTCAAACACAGACCAGCGTGAAATGATAGATAATATCTATTATGACTTAGACAGCAGGATAGACACCATAGATACGTTTTTTCCTATGTATTCTGCAAGAAATAATTACGTTTACTATCGTACAGATAGGAAGTGGACTTCCTTCGGGGCATATTTTGCCTATGCAGACGGCATAAAAGAGCTGGGTTTTGAGCCGGTCGTTCTTTCCAATTACGATCAAGAATATACCTCAAATTCTTATTATGGGGGACTTTACAGTGAACTTTGCTATAACAGCATAGGCGCAGACAGAGTGAACATCTTCCGTTCAAAGTATAAGACTACTGTGGATTCTGTGGAGCTTTACAGAGGAGATCAGGTGCTTACCTCAAAATCTGTTTATTTTAGATCTGCACTGAAAACAGCAGATAAAACGGCTATCTTCCTGCAAGGTGACAACTTTACTAAGGCAACGGTCAAGACAACTGCAGAGGACGCACCAAAGCTTCTTATCATCAAAGGAAGCTATGCCAATACCCTTGTGCCGTTTCTTACCCCACACTACAGCGAGATAACCTTGGTAGACCCTGACAAGCTCAAAGAGGAGGGTAAGACCCTTTCTGACGTGGCAGATACGAGTGCATATGACCAGATATTATTTATGTATGACTGCGACCAGTTTGCAGATGAAACAAATTTTGACCTGCTCAAATAATATGGGCTATGTACTTGAAAAAATGGAGCAGGTGTGATATAATAAAGAAAATGCCGTACAAGGAATGTGCGGCATAATGTATGTATGAATATTTGAGAGGGTGTTTGATGTGAGTGAGCAAAAAAACAGACTTGATCTTATTGATCTTAATGACTATCCCGTATCTTGGTGGCTGAAACTTCTTGATCTCGGTCATAAGATAGTTCAGGATCCTGCCGCCTACAGCGAGGCTTGCAAGGGCAAGATAATGGGTACTCTTTTCTATGAGCCTTCAACAAGAACGCAGATGTCTTTCCAGACCGCTATGCTACGTCTTGGGGGAACGATAATAGGCTTTGACAATCCTGCCACTTCTTCCGTTGCAAAGGGAGAGAATATCAAGGATACCACAAAGATAGTTTCCGGCTATGCCGATATCATGGTAATGCGTCACCCTACCGCTGGATCGGTAAAGGCTGCGGCACTCACTGCTGATTGCCCTGTTATCAACGCAGGCGACGGCGGACACCTCCACCCGACACAGACACTTACAGACCTGCTTACACTCAGAGAAGAAAAGGGCAGACTTGATAACCTGACTATAGGCTTCTGCGGTGACCTTAAAAACGGCAGAACAGTCCATTCCCTTATTAAAGCAATGGTATGTTTTCCAAACAATAAGTTCATATTAGTTTCAACCTCTGAGCTTGCTTTGCCTGTGTATGTAAAGGATATCCTTGAAGCGGCAGGCATGGAGTACAAAGAAGTTACCGACCTTGAAGAAGTTATCGGTGAGCTTGACGTGCTATATATGACAAGAATACAGAAAGAGCGTTTTGCTTCTGAGGAGGAGTATCAGTCTCAGAGCGGAAATTACATACTTGATACAAGAAAGCTTTCAATGGGAAAGCCTGACCTTATCGTGCTTCACCCTCTGCCAAGAGTCGATGAGATAGCTATCGATGTGGACGACGACCCGAGAGCAATGTATTTCAAGCAGGCAAAATACGGTATGTATATCAGAATGGCACTCATACTTACAGTTATAAACGGCGATGGTGCTTCGCAGCCGCTTATGAAGGGCAGAGTGCATAAGCACATTGATTGTTCAAATCCTAACTGTATCACTCACCACGAAAAGTATCTGCCACATTGGTTCAAAGGCGACGGCACAACGCTTGTTTGCGAATATTGTGACGAGAGAACATTGGTGGATTAAAATAAGAGCTTAATGGGGTAAACAAAGGCTGTGTGTCAGTCTTTGCTTGCCCTTTTTTATTGTGCAGATAGCGTATATTAATAGCCTTGTGATATGCAAAATCGTTAAAAGTAACGAAATTCTTACAATATGGTAACAAACAGTCTTGAATTAACGTTGAGCGTGTGGTATAATTAAAATGGATAAATTTTTTACAGGAGCTTTGATCTAATGAATATACTTTCAGATGAGGAGTTTGAACAGATCTACGGACGAAAGCCTGTCAGAAGGGTGAAAAAGAAAAAAATATACTGGAACAGAATTATTATTGCATTGATAATACTTATCGGCATTGTGACTGGTCTGGTAAAGCTGACAGCCTTGGTAGTATCAAAGATCAAAGGAGACGATACGCAAAAAACAAACAAGGTATTGAATAATACATCTTCTGTCGCTGTGAAGGAGGACGCTTCTTCTGCTGAGGATAAAAAAGACGAGCCTGCGAAGTATTCAAATATGGACTTTACAGTGTGTGTTGACGCAGGTCACGGTGATTATGACGGCGGCACAACTGACGCCTCAGGAAAAAGATATGAAAAAGACGATAACTTAAAGGTCGCACTTGAGGTGCAGAAATATCTTGAAAAATACGGCGTCAATGTGGTGATGATAAGAGATGATGACTCTTTCCTTGAGCTTGACGAAAGATGTGCAAAGGCAAATAACGCCAAGGCTGATATGTATGTTTCACTTCACCGAAACAGCTATGACGGTGATATTTCGGGCGTTGAGGTTTGGGTGAACAATTCTGAGCCTGAATATGACACAAAGCTTGCACAGAATATACTTGATGGTCTTGAAAAGGTAGGTATATCTGAAAATAGAGGAGTACAGTATGGCTACGTTGGCAATTCCGGTGTAAACTACTACATAAATGCCGACACTGTTATGCCAAGCTGTCTTGTGGAGCTTGGATTTATAACCGAGGACGTCGACAATAAGCTTTTTGACGAACACCTTACCGAGTATGGACAAGCTATTGCTGACGGTATAGTTCAGACAGCTGTTGACGTTGGTCTTGTTGATGAAAGTGGCAAAAGACTTATGTCTGAGCAGCTTATCTCACCTGAGAAGCCTGTGAACAATAAGGATTCTTCTTCTGTGGTTGACGCTATGACACAGCCGATGGAGACGGACTCTTCTGCTGACATTTACAATACTCAGGAAAACGAGTGGTATTAATAACAAAAAAATAAAAGCGAACACAGTTCGTTTCTGCTAATGCAGAGAAACCGTGTTCGCATTTTTGTTGTCAAAGCTCTTTTCTGATGAGTTTGAATTTCTCAAATTCTTTCGTCAGGTCTGCCAGAACGTTTTCAAGACCTTTTTCAGAGTATTCTTCGTGATATTCTGCCACAAAGTCTGTTACCTCCGTGACGCACTTTGTGCCGTACCATACTCTGACATAAAGCTCTTTTTCATCGCCGAGAACAGGGTCTATGCGGTAGCTGAAATTGGTGTAATTGCTGCCAGACCAGGTGTTTTTTTCTTCAAAATAGTGAAATGTGGGTATATCAAAATAACCATGGAGCATTGCATATTTTCCTTTCAAAAATCATTCGTTTATGATATTATAGCATATCACTGTTCCTTTTTCAAGCATTTAGTCTGCTTCTTAATTAAATTAGCCTAAAAAACGTTTACAATTTTGTTAGGAATGTATATTGGAGAATTGTTCAAAATATGTTATAATTGATAATGGTATGACTATTTCAGCGGTATGCTGTCGCAGAAAGGATAAGATCTATGAGCATTACAATAAAAGATGTTGCCAAGGAAGCCGGTGTTTCAGTGGCGACAGTGTCAAGGGTTCTCAACGGAAGCTGTAACGTATCAGATGAGTCAACAAAAAAAGTCAATGAAACTATTGCAAGGCTCAACTATTCTCCGAATTTTCTGGGAAGAAATCTTAGAAAGTGCGAAACGAATGTTATTCTTGTAATTATGCCGACCTCTGAACATTCCCTTTATTCAAAGATAGTCATGGGTATGCAGGAATATGCAGGAAAAGTCGGATACGATATCATAACCGCAGTTTCCTATTCAACCTCGACCGCTGAAACAAGGCAGATGAATATGCTTTTTAACAGAACTGTTGACGGTGTTATCCTTCTTGGCACTCAGTATGACGCAGCTTCGCTTAATAAGCTCGCAGAGAATTATAACGTTGCTCTGTGCTGTGAGGGCGTGAAGGGCGCAAATGTGCTTACTGTCGCTGTTGACGATGAACAGGCTGCGTTTGACGCTGTCGCAGCTCTTATCAAAAAGGGTCATAAAAGGATAGGCTTTATCGGAACGAACTCTGCGGCTATCTCCTCCACTGCAAGAGAGAACGGCTATATAAGAGCATTAAAAGAATATGGCATAGCGATAAAGAATGAATATATCTATAAAGAGTCCTATGACTATGACTGCGGAGGCAGAGCGTTTGAATATTTCAATGCACTTGCTGAGAAGCCTACGGCGATTTTCGCTGTGTCAGACTTGCTTGCTATCTCTGCAATGCACAAGGCAATAGATATGGACATTGATGTGGGCAAAGATGTCGCCATAATGGGATTTGACAATATATCCATGTGTGAGTGGATAATCCCTACGCTTTCAACGGTTGAACAGCCTTGCTCAAAAATGGGCGAGCTTGTTGTGGCAAAGCTTATTGAGAACATGAATAAGACTACTAAGGATAATCATTATTATACTGTTGACCACAGGATAATTCTAAGAGAGTCAACAGGCGACTAATTACTTTCGTAAAAATAGATAGGGGAGAAATAAGGCAGTTTTTCCGTAAAAACTGCCTATTTTCTGTAAGAAAGGATTTTTTAGGGCATGGAGAAATTTACAAAAATACTTGAAACGATAGATGGCTATGTCTGGGGCATACCACTTATCGTACTCATTATGGCTGTGGGAATATTCCTCACCTTTAGGCTAAGGCTTCTTCAGATATTCCACCTGCCAAAGGCTTTGAAATTTATGTTTCAGAACGAAAATGGTGGCAAAGGCGAGATATCGAGCTTTGCGGCACTTTGCACCGCACTTTCCGCAACCATAGGTACGGGAAATATCGTCGGTGTTGCAACAGCCATTGGTGTGCTTTCAGGCGGACCTGGAGCGCTCCTCTGGATGTGGATAGCGGCACTCCTTGGTATGGCGACAAAGTATTCCGAGGGTTTTCTTGCTATCAAATACAGACGTATGGACGCTGACGGACACGTTTGCGGTGGACCGTTCTATTACATAGAATACGGCATGGGTAAGAAGTGGAAGTGGCTTGCAAAGGTATTTGCGTTCTTTGGCGCTTGCGTTGGACTTTTTGGTATCGGTACTTTCTCTCAGGTGAATGGTATCTCATCGGCAGTTCAGGCTTTCTTTGATCCTAAAAAGGAACATACAGTGAATATTTTGGGTGCTGACTATACATTGGCTGTTATAGTTTCTGGACTTTTGATAACTGTTTTTGCCGCACTTGTTATTATCGGAGGCATAAAGAGGATCTCAAGTGTTTCTCAGGTAGTTGTGCCGTTTATGGCGGTCGTTTATATAGTTGCCTGCCTTTCACTTATTGTTATAAACATTCAGAGGCTCCCTCACGCTGTCGCTCTTATTTTTGAACAGGCATTCAGCTTCAAGGCTGTCGCAGGCGGATCTCTTCCTACAATATTCATTGCTATACAAAAGGGTGTTGCAAGAGGAATTTTCTCAAATGAGTCAGGCCTTGGTTCAGCACCTATCGCAGCCGCAGCCGCTCAGACAAAAGAGCCGGTAAGACAAGGTCTTGTTTCTATGTGTGGTACATTTATCGACACTATCGTTGTATGTACTATGACAGGTCTTGCTATCGTAATGATGGGAAGCTACGAGGCTATCAATCCAGTAACAGGCAAGCCTTTTGAGGGCGTTGAGGTCACAAATCACGCTTTCCAGACCGGCTTCTCGTTCCTGCCGTCAATGATACCTGCATTTATTCTTATGGTCTGTCTTGTGTTCTTTGCTTTCACAACTATCCTTGGCTGGAACTATTACGGTGAAAGGTGTATGGAATATCTTTTTAACAGCAACATGAAGGTGGTCATGGTCTACAGATATCTCTATATCCTCGCTGTATTTATCGGACCATATATGACGGTTTCTGCCGTTTGGACGATCGCTGATATTTTCAATGGACTTATGGCACTGCCAAACCTTATAGCGTTGCTTGCTCTCAGCGGTGTTATCAGTAAGGATACAAGGCGTTATGTGGCGAAGTATTCCAGAGCAAAACGAATCAATAAGCTGGTAAGAGCATAGATATCGTATATTATATGAAGCGGAAACGGCTGAATGTTGTTTCCGCTTTCTTTATGCTGTAGGCTTAATCACCAAAAAAATGAATGGTTATTTGTTGAAATCACCAAAAGTATTTAAAAGAATGCAACAGTGGTTGTAACTTTGTTGACAACGATTACATTCAGTGATATAATAGCTTTGTAAGAATCAAGGAAACGTTTTCTAATGAAAACGATCCGTTACGGAGGTTATATATAATGAAAAATTCCAAGCGTGTTATTGCCGGTGCAATGGCTCTCTTGTCAGCAGTGAGCGTAGCTTCATGCGGTAGCTCATCAGGCAGCGATTCAAGCAGCTCTTATGTTGATAAGGTAAAGGTAGCAAGCACTGACGATATTGCTACTATCCCTGATGGTTCGGAAAAGGAGTTGGAGTGGCTTTCTTATTTTGACATAAACCCAACTAAGAAAGAGCCGGAAAAGAGAACCGACCTTACTCTTTTTGAGGAAAAGGGCGGTAAGATCAAGTATTCTCAGACATCATCAATGAACAAGTATGATAAGCTCGCAGCAAGACTTATGTCTAACAATCCACCGGATATGTTCTGGTATGAGCAGTCTATGACATTCCCTGCAAACTGTATCAAGGAAATGTTCCAGCCTATTGATGATATCGTTGATTTCGACAGTGCTATGTGGAGCGATGTCAAGGACGTTGCAGAGCAGTTCACTCTCAACGGCAAGCACTTTGTTGCACCTATCAACTTCCTGCCAGGTTCTGTTATCACATATGATAAATCTATGATCGACGCTGCTGGTCTTGATGATCCATACGAGCTTTATCAGAACGGCGAGTGGGATTGGAACGCATGGTATGACATGATGTCAGAATATGTTGAGGGCGCTGCTGCTGACGAGGAGAGATACGGCATAAACGGTTGGTTCGCACCATTTATCTTCCAGTCAACAGGTAAGACTCTTATCACATATGACGCTGATAAGGACGAGTATGTTTCAAATCTTAACGACGCTGACTTTGTAAGAGCATCTGATATGCTTTATGATATCGCAAAGAATGGTATGTACTATCCTGATTGGGTAGGACAGGCAGGCGACGCATTCAAGAAGAATATCCTCTTCTATGCAATGGGTCCATGGGCGTCAACAGGTACACACTCACCAAAGGACGGCGACAATTGGGGCGTAGTTCCAATGCCAAAGGATCCTAACTCTGATACGCTTTATACAACTATCGACATGAATGCGTATATGTGGGTAAAGGGTTCGACAAAGAATGACGCTATGAAGTGCTGGCTCGAGTGTGCAAAGATAGTTTATACTCAGGATACATATAAGGATATCGAGAAGGAGAAGTTCTTTGTAAACAATCCTAACTGGACAGAAGATATGTATAACGTAGCTTACGTTGACCTTGTTACAGACAAGTTCACTAAGATATTTGACCCTGGTTATGGTATCTCCACAACTCTGTCAGATAATGACGCTGCAACAAATGATACTAAGGAAGCTGTTATTCCTTATCTGTATACTTCAGTTATGAAGACGGATGAGAATGGCTCACAGTATACATGGACACAGCTCAAAGAGCAGTATAAGGGTACTGTTGATTCAGAACTTAAAACTCTCAACGAGCAGTATCACGCATATTTGGAAAAGAATAAGTAATATAACTTGCCATATAAAGACGGACGGAATTTATTTCGCCCGTCTTTTTGTTGTAATGTCAGAAAAAATGTGATATAATCATAGAGTACATTAAGATTTAATTAAGAATTATGTTGAGCTGTTTTTAAAGAATGTGGCTTATAATAATAAACGTAAAAGAAAGGATCGTGCCGATATGGAGATAAAGGAGCCTGTAATCCTTGTTGTAGATGATGATAAAGATATAGTGGGAGCTATCGCAAAGCTGCTTGAAATGGAGGGCTATAAGGTAATAAAAGCCTATGACGGTCTTGAGGCTTTGGAGAAGCTCACTGAGAACAGCATACAGCTTATACTCATTGACGTCATGATGCCTAAGCTGGACGGACTTTCTACAATGATGAAAATAAGGGCAACAGAGAATATCCCTATACTTGTGCTTTCTGCAAAATCTGAGGATACAGATAAGGTGCTTGGACTTTCAATGGGCGCTGACGATTACATAACAAAGCCTTACAACCCTATGGAGCTTGTGGCAAGGGTAAGAAGCAACCTGAGAAGATATATGCAGCTTGGCGCTATCGACACGGCAAACAAAACGGATATTATAGAAATAGGTGGTCTGGAGCTTGACACTAAGGCAAAAAGCTTAAAGGTTGACGGAGAACCTGTCAAGCTCACCGCCACGGAGCTTAAAATTCTTGAGCTTCTTATGAAAAACGCAGGCAGGATATTTTCTGCCGAGGAGATCTATTCTAAAGTGTGGAACGAGGACGCTTATGCCGTTGAAAACACGGTAATGGTACATATTCGTCACATCAGAGAGAAAATTGAGATAAACCCTAGAGAGCCGAAATACTTGAAGGTGGTGTGGGGAATTGGCTATAAAATCGAGAAAATTTGAGCAGGCAGAATGGTTTAAGATATTCTCAGCAAAAAAGACGAGAATTATTGCATTTATCGTTGCCTGTGTTATTGCAGGCGGCTTTTGCTTGTCTTTTGTGTTGTATGCTAACAGCCATGCTGACAGCAGCAGTAAGTCTTATCTTAAATCAGAAAGCTACAAGCTGGCTTCCAATGAAATGTATGAGGAACTGTGCGTTACAGCTTCGGCTTATCTCAGATATGTTGATGAGGATCAGAATTACACTCAGCCTAGACACCTGCTCAATGACTATCTGAATTATCTTGATTACAACCGCTATAAATACAAAAAGACAGAAGACGGTATACGGCTTGTTGACAGTCAGTTTGATTACTATGTGGGGATTACTCAAAATGGCGAAACAAGATATCTGTCAAATATAAAAGATATAGAAAATTATGACAGCGAAACGGATAAGATAAAAGCTTTTAAATCATCGCACAAAAACTATATACTCCGCCGTGATAACGAGGTCATGAGCGACAGAACTTCATCAGGACAGATAGTTGACTACTATTACAATACAGCGGAGTATCAGGATAACGTGACAGAAGAGTTTTATGCCGACAATCTTGTGCCCGTAGGAGGAAGTTATTATGATAACTACGGCAGATATTTTTACAATTACGGCAATTATGATCCAATAGCTTTCTATAATGTAGACTCAAGATATAATGTTATTAAAGGTCTTGATTTGAAAGACGGTCTGAAATATTCCGACAGGCTTGAAGATGAAGAAATTGGTGACGATTATGACACTGATGACGGCAATGAATACTATGACTATGACAACGGCAGATATTATTATGAGGACGATTACGGAAACACATGGGCAAAATGTGAAAACCTCTATGACCTGCCTGATTACAAAGCGACAGACAATGACGATTCAGGTATAACGGTATTCTTTGCACCGAAAGCCGAAAGGCTCACGGCAATGGAAAAGGAATATACCGAGGCTTTGAATGATATGTATCGTGCAAAGCTTTTTGTGATCGTTTTTGGCATTATTGAATTTATGCTTGTGTGCTATCTGCTCCTGATCTGTGCATATAATGCAGAGCCTGAGAGCGTTGAACGCTGGAAGCAAGGCAATTTTCTAAAAAAAGTGCCAACGGAAGTTTACCTTATCCTAATGGTATTGGCTATTACATTTGCTTTTGTATTTGGCGCCTGCTGGAATTATTATGTGAGCATCACAAAAAATATTTTTGACAATGCTTTGGCTAATTCCGTTTTCAGAAATATCCTTGCTGTAGCGTTGTTTGCATTGGCATATTTTGCAGGCTTCGGCTCGCTTATGGAGTTTGTTGGCAAGATAAAGACAAGAAGCATATTCAAAGAAAGCCTTATTTGCAGATTATGTAAGTTTCTATGGCGTAAGTACAAGGAAACATCACTGTATCACTATTTTCATGGACTTCCGCTTGGAATAAAGCTTACTTGGAAATTCATACTTATATTCGTTGGAATTTTTGTTGTTATGTCTAGTCGATTGACGATGTTAATTTTGTTGGCGGTCGAAATTGTTCTGTGTATATCAATGCTTCGTGACTTCTCACAGCTTTCAAAGCTCAGCAAACAGATAGACAGCCTTGGAGAAGAAAAGCCTTATGAGGGCAAGATAAGAAAAACTTCGCCGGTGTATGCTGAATCTGAAAAACTCAACTCAGTTCAGGATAAGGTGAGAGAGTCGGTGGAGCAGCAGATACAGTCTGAGCGTTTGAAAATAGAGCTTGTGACAAACGTTTCACACGACCTGAAAACACCGCTGACTTCCATTATCAGCTATATCGACCTGCTTAAGAAAATGGATCTTGACGATGAAGCTTCGAGCTATGTGAAGATACTTGATAAAAAGGCGCAGAAGCTCAAAGGCATTGTGTCTGACGTTTTCAGCATAGCAAAAGCCACAAGCGGCGTTGATGTAAACCTAACAAAGCTTGATTTTGTGATGCTGTTAAATCAGTGCATCGCAGACGCAGAGGACAAGATAGCTGACAGTGGCAAGATAGTAAAGATAAACATAAATGCCGACAACGCAATGGTAATGGGCGACGGCGACAAGCTTTACAGAGTGTTCCAAAACATTGTAGACAATGCTCTGAATTACTCTATGGACGGCACAAGGATATTCCTTGATGTGTACAAAAAAGCGGACAGAATAGTATTTGCCGAGAAGAACATTTCGGCAACGCCGATAAACTTCACAGAGGAAGAGATACTTGAAAGATTTGTGCGAGGGGATAAGTCACGAACAGACGGCGGAAGCGGTTTGGGATTATCCATATCAAAGAGCTTCACGGAAGCCTGCGGTGGTATCTTCAATATCGAAATAGACGGAGATATGTTCAAGGCGATAGTCGAAATGCCGATAATTCAGGAGGATACGGCAGAGAAAACCGATGACAAAACGGAATAGCGTAAATAAAAATAGCGGTGCATTGAGTTGCATCGCTATTTTTAATGTCGGAAAATGTAAATAAAAAATTAAAATATACCAATATTTTTTTGACAATTTGTTGAAATTTATATACTAATATGTTATAATATAGAAGTTAGGTGATCTTAGCGGACGGGAAGTGACATAATGAACTTTACAGAACAGATACTGTATTCGCTAATGGCGAAAACAGGCAAAAATTCGTCTGGATGGCTGCCGCTTTTGCAGCATTTGCAGGATACGGCAGATATCATGAGCTGTCTGTGTGATGAATTTCTGTCACCGTCATTTGCAAAGGCTTGCGGATTAGAGGAGAATGAGTTCAAAAAGTTGGCTATTTTTCTAGCAGCAGTTCACGATATCGGCAAAGCAATAGTGGTATTTCAATATAAAATAGGTGATAAACTTCCTGAGAGAAAGTCTGCACTTGAAGCGTCAGGAATCAATTTTGATGTTTCTTATGATAAAGAAAAAGCCAAACAAACTTCTCATGCATTTGCAGGTGAGGAGATCCTTAATTTGTTGGGTTGCCCTGAATGTGTAAGCACTGTTGTTGGCTCTCATCATGGTGTACCTGCTGAGAGCGTACAGGATTTGTCATGGCCGCAAGAGGATATAGCTTTCTATGAAAACTATTATGGACGTGACAAAGAAAATATTGAAGTTTTGCAGGATATTTGGCAGACGATATTTGATATGGCACTTGATTATGCAGGCTTTTTAGATGTTAGTGAGTTGCCTGATATAGACCGTTCTTCGCAAATGCTTCTGAGTGGTCTGTTAATAATGGCGGATTGGCTTGCAAGCAACACTGAGCTTTTTCCGCTTTTGTCAGTGGAGGACCTCAAACCTGACGACAAGCTGAGGGCGGAACGCGCTTGGGCAAAGCTTGATTTTCCGCAGATGTGGAATCCTGAGAGATCGGTAATATCTAATGAGGACTTTAAAGAAACTTTTGGTTTTGAACCACGTTCAGTGCAGTCAGAGGTCCTTAAAATAGTTGAGAATTCGGAAAAACCGGGAATATACATATTTGAAGCGCCAATGGGCTGTGGTAAAACAGAAACATCACTTGCGGCAAGCGAGATATTGGCATCAAAGTGCGGCAAAAACGGCGTGTTTTTTGGACTTCCAACTCAGGCAACTGCAAACGGCATTTTCCCAAGAATACTCAGTTGGGCTGAAAAACAATCTACAGAACTTTATCATTCTGTTCAGCTCAACCACGGAAGCGCAGCACTCAATTCGCTGTTTCAGAACATACAAAGGGGCATACCGCAGGAGGAAAGCGACAGCGGATTAATTATCCACAACTGGTTTTGTGACAGCAAAAAAGCGTGTCTTGCAGATTTTGTGACGGCGACAGTAGACCAAATGCTCATGCTTGCATTGAAACGAAAATACGTTATGCTCCTTCACCTTGGATTGTCAAAAAAGGTCGTTGTCATTGATGAAGTCCATGCTTATGACGCATACATGAGCGAGTATCTTGAAATGGCTTTGCAATGGCTTGGAAGCTACAACACCCCTGTTATCCTGATGTCGGCAACGCTGCCCTCAGCAAGACGAATGTCACTTATCCGTGCCTATCTTGGAATAAAAAAGTCTGATGATAGATTTGAAAAAGAGCAGGGCTACCCTCTGCTCACATGGACAGACGGCAAAGATATCCGCCAGCAAAGATTAAGCTATGATGGAGCGCACAAAACTGTGTCAGTCAAGACCTGCGTTAGTGACGATGTTGTGCAGCTTGTGAAAAATGTAACAGAGAATGGTGGCTGTGTAGGTGTTATAGTAAATACCGTAAGACGTGCCCAGATGTTCGCCGAGCTTTTGCAGGATAATGCAAAAGTGCTTTTGTATCATGCTCAGTTCGTGCTTCCTGACCGTGCTAAAAAGGAGAAACAGCTTGTTGACCTTGTCGGCAAAAACAGTACGCCTGAAAGCAGGAGCAGTCTTGTGGTAGTTGGAACGCAGGTGCTTGAACAATCACTTGATATTGATTTTGATATGCTCATTACAGATATGTGTCCTATGGACTTATTGTTGCAGCGAATGGGCAGACTTCACAGACATGAACGTGGAGTGCGGCCTGATACAGCACAAACCCCTGTCTGCTATGTTATTACAGATGAGTATACAAATATGGAATCAGCGTCAAGAAAAATATACAGCCATTGGCTTATCAATAAAACGGCTGACAATTTGCCCGACAGCATCACTCTTCCTGACGATATCTCATCACTTGTTCAAGAGGTTTATAGTGCTAAGAGTGATGAGTGTTATGATAAGTATATAAATGAGCAAAAGAAAAGCAAGAGCAGGGCTGACTGCTTTAGGATAAGTAAGCCAAAAGGAAAAAGTATCCATGGACTGCTTTCAAAGCCTGTTGAAACTGGTGATGAACAGCTTGCACAGGCGGCTGTGCGTGACGGGATCTCGTCATTTGATGTGTTGTTGATGCAGCTAAGTGCTGATGAGAAAATTCATTTTCTGCCTGACCAATATGGCGGTGCAGAGGTATCAGAGTGCCCTGATGATGAAGAATGTCGCCGAATAGCTGAACAGAAGCTTCGACTTCCGACAATGTTTTGTCAGTCATGGAATATAGATAAAAATATAAGAGAACTTGAAGACAACTGTATGAAGTATATTGCAGGTTGGCAAAATTACCCGTGGCTTAAAAACCAGCTTGTATTGTTTCTTGATGAGGACCTTAAAGGTGAGTTGAACGGATATGATCTTCATTACAGCTTTGAAAAAGGTCTGGAATTTACTAAGAAGGAGGAATGTGAATGAACGAAACAGAGTTTAATCTGCTTGATGAGCCGTGGATTAGAGTAATGGACGACAATTGTCAAATAAAAGAGGTGTCACTAACAGATGCACTTTTGAATGCGCATAAGTATAAGGCTCTGAAAGGCGAAATGCCTACGCAGGATATAGTTATACTTCGTCTTATGCTTGCAATAGTGCATACTGTCTTTTCAAGGGTAGATGCCGACGGCAATGAAGCAGAGCTAGAGGAAGAGGACGATGCGGTGGATAGGTGGGAAAGCCTATGGAACAACCGAAAGATTCCCGAAAAGCCCGTGAGAGAGTATCTTGAAAAGTGGCATGAACGCTTTTGGCTTTTTCATCCCGAAAGACCATTTGGGCAAATGGCCGGGCTTGATACGAGAGATTATGACGTTCAGAAATTAAACGGAGAAATTCTTCAAAGCGACAATAAAAAGAGAGTTTTTTCTCCATATTCAGGTGAAGCAAAGCATAAAATGAGTTTTGCACAAGCTGCAAGGTGGTTAATGGCTCTAAATGGTTTTACTGACATGGGTACCAAAAAGCCAAATCCTAAAAAACCTGGTTGGCTTGCAGACATTGGTACTTTATATGTAGTGGGAGACAACTTATTCGATACTATAGTGCTGAATTATGTTCCACTATATCCTGACGGAGAATTTAGAAAAGAATGTCCTATTTGGGAGAAAGACACGATTGTAATTGTAGGAAATAAACTGCTCCCTATTCCTGACAATCGTTCAGAACTATACACCGCTTTGCCTAGAAAAGTTTTATTGATAAAAGACGTTAATTGCGTAAGAGTTTTTAAAGTCACAGCTGGAGATTATTTTGAAACAGAAAATGCTTTCATTGAACCTATGACTGCATGGAAAAAAGTGATAGATAAGAAAAAAGAATTTTATATGCCATTTAAACATGATAGTGAAAAACAATTATGGCGTGAATTTTCGTCTATTCTTATGCAATCTGAAAATCATGATACAGAATTGGCTGAAGTTGTGAAATGGACAAATTTTTTGTGTAAAAAAAGAATAATAAAGCATGGTTATGTTTTTTCTATAAGCACTATTGGTTTATCATTTGGAGATTTGTTCAAATCATTAGTTAAACATGTTTATTTTGATTCCCTAGAAATGAACGCACAAATACTATCAGAAGTAGGCAGGGGTTATCGTGAAGAAATAAAGTTTGAGATAAGCAGATGTGAAGAACTTGCGGATAAAATAAGCAGGCTTGCAGGAAATCTTTATCTTGCCTCAGGAGGAACGAGCGGAAGTAAGACAGCTCCTGATAAAACATATCGAAGCACAAAAACAAACGCCAAGTCACAGCTATACTACCGCCTTGATATTCCTTTCCGCAGTTGGCTTTCTTCACTTGATCCGGAAAATGATGATAAGCAGGAAAAGTTTGAACAGTGGCAGAATACTGCAAAGAGGATAACCCTTGATCTTGGCAGTGAGCTTGTTGCGGCAGCAGGTGACACCGCAATGGTGGGACATAAGATAGATAAGACTATCTATTCTGCCCCAAAGGTTTACAACAGTTTTCTGCGTGATGTTTCAAAGATATACAAGGAAATTTAATGGTTTTTAAAGCAAGGTGAAAATATGGAAGAAGTAAAGCTCGTAAGAGAAGAAATGTACAAAAGAGTGCAGGAGCTTATCAGACAAAAAGGCACTAGCGGTGGAAGAGCTGCATTAGCAAATCTCCGCCGTGGCATAGGCAAAATGCCGGGTGAAATGCCTGAACTGTGGGGGGTGTTTCTAAATAAAATGTCGCCTGAGCTTTTCAGTAAATCTAACGAGCCAAGCATGGCAGAGTGGGCAATATATATTTCGATGACTATGTTTGCGCTTCATCAGCAGGGAAGCACGGAAGCAGTTCATTGTGAGGGAAGATCCCTTGGAAGTGCAGCCGCTGATCTTATGGAAGAGAAAACTGATGAAAACAGAGAACGCATCATGCGCAGATTTGGACCTGTTGTCACAGCCAAAGATATGCCTGAACTTTCACATCATATAAGAGGTCTTGTGCCGCTTACAACGCTCCGTTTTGGCGTTCGTGCCGATAAGGAGGGCGTTTTGCTTAAAGATTTTCATACTGTGCAAGTACCAGGAGAAAAACATCCTGAAGTATCATATCGTTATTATCTGTCAGACGCAGCGTTTCTTGTCGCACTTGAAAGTGATGATAAATCATTGCTGGAGAGTATAGCTTCTGCACTGCAAAAGCCTGTTTATCCGCTGTATCTTGGACGAAAGTCCTGTCCGCCAACTTTGCCTATCGTTCTTGGCGTTAAGGACGAGGATATTCTTACGGCACTAAAGACTGAGCCATATCTTTATAAGAACGCTCACCGAAAAAGCGTGCGCATTTCCTATGAAGTCACATCAGGCGGCGCAATGGTGCAGGATATTCCGCTGTCATTCTCACAGCTTCACAGAAAGCATGGCTGGCGAATGAAGCGTGAAGAACTGCTTGCTGTGGATAGCAACCCAGAGCATGACGCCTTTTCTGAATTGTGAGGTGCAGTATGTATTTAACAAGAATAAAATTAGATATGACAAAAACAAATACAATGAAGGCATTGGTATGCCCAAGCAGATTTCATGGAGCTATCGAAAGTGCTGAGTCTGACGGCAGAACAAGGAAGCTTTGGAGAATAGACGAGCTTGGCGGAGAGAAGTATTTGCTCATATTATCAGAAAAAGAACTTGATTTTTCAAATGTTTCAGATCAATTCGGAGCAGAAAGGCCTCAAACTAAATGTTATGATACATGTAGGTTTGTCAATCATATTGGACACTATTATTAAGAAATTCGATAGGCGA
>ERZ773115.115-NODE-115-length-96745-cov-8.462799_pt1 | contig 96745 bp, 87 predicted proteins | sample MGYA00511116_ERZ773115 | MGnify/ENA primary metagenome ERZ773115 (study PRJEB29015, sample SAMEA2737869) | human gut metagenome | biome: human gut; feature: human-associated habitat; material: faeces | place: China | collected 2012 ... | reverse complement strand
TCTCAGAAATGGAGAGTCCTGCTGCATCATCTGCTGCACGGTTGATCTTGTAACCAGAAGATAACTTCTCTGTTGCTTTTGACTGCTGTGTTGTTGTAACATTGAGCATTCTGTTGGCGTTCATCGCCTGCATGTTGTGTTGTACTACCATAATAATTCCTCCTTGAATCTTTGTCCCCCGCGTCCTTGCGGTTCGTTGTTTGTTTGTGATGTCTATCCTGGCGGCCGTACGCTCCGTCAAGCTGTCGATCACGGTACCGTAATCAAAGACAACTCTTTGTTTACTTACTTTTTATATCGGAGAAAACCCCCGATACTTTATAGCAAAATAAGAAGAAAATTTAAATTTTCTCCCTGCTACCATATCATGTTGCGACTACTTCTTACCATCCATATATCTTGAGTCCATGTATCCCGAATGCGTCATGGTTTTATAATATCCCGTAATCGCCTTACTGTTTGCACGCACATCCTTGGCATGCTTTCTTACCGTTGTGAACTTCTGCATCATCAGATCCTTGTTGCGCGCTTCCTGCGCCTGGATCATGATACTTTTGTCCGTCACGCTGCGAATGCATTTCTGCAATGCCTTAATCGTGTCGGCATACTGCTCCTTGTTCGCCTGCAGTTCTTCCTGAACCTGCGCATAGAGCTTCTCGAAGCCGCTGTCCAGCTGATCAAGCTGGTCGATGCAGGCACTCTTGTCCTCCACCGTCTTGTCAAAGTCATCGACCGGAGTTGCCTGATCGGTCAGCTGCTTCTTCTGCAGATCATTCAGACGGATGATCTCATCCAGCACCTGTTCCTTCTTCTTAAGGCTTTGGAGCATGATTGCTAAATATGTTTCTGACATATACTTCTCCTGCTATGATACTGCCACGTTGGTTCCGTTGGCAGTCTTTGCCATAACCTCTTTCCATGCGTCACGCATCGTACGCAGATGCTTTAACACTTCCTCCAGAATCTCGGCATCTTTCTTAATGTTCGCATCGCGCAGGCGGCGGATCAGATAGGTATATACGGCATTGAAATCCTTCGCTACCGGATACTTCTCATCCAGTGTCGACTGGAACTCAATGATGATGCGTTCCGTCTTAATGATATTCGTATGTGCCTTCTGGATATCATTCTTCTCGATCGCCATGATCGCAATATTGGTGAATTTGATTGCTCCGTCATAGAGCATCAATGTTAATTCTGCCGGTGAGGCAGTCAGTATTTTACTGTTGTTGTACGCTGCGTAGCCTTGATTCTGGATCATCGCAACTCCTCCTTAACTTCTTACGATTCTGTCACGAAGTGTGATTATCGTTTCGCCACAACCATTCCTTCACGAATCGGTTGTGTGCGAAAAATGTTCTTATATTTTAGCTCGTTCCAAGCATAGAACTCAGCGAACTTGTCTGGCTCTGCAGCTTCGATAAAGCGGTCTCCATATTAGAGAATTTCTTATAATAGTAATCTTCCTTATCGGACACTTTACTTTCCCACTGTTTGATGGTCTTGGCAAGGTTGGAATACTCCTTATCCAATTCCTTATCGTTGTAGATCTTATAACGGGAACGCAGGCTGCTGGACTGCATCTGATCATCCATTGCCTTATACAGGTTCTTGCTGAGCTGTTGGAAGAAGCTGACAACCGTGTCAGGATCCTTCGTGATTGCATCCATCAGCTTATCTTTGTTGCCGGATGTATTCTCATCATCCTCATCACCATCAATATGATAAGCATTCTGCTCGTTCGCAGCCGCATTCAGATATCCGAGTGTCTGGATACCGAAGCTGGACAGTGAATAACTCTTGCCATTGATCTCGATTCCACTTGACATGGATGTCATCATAGAATTCATAATGGAACTTAAGGAGTTATCGCGGCGAAGAAGTGAATCCTTGATCTTCGTCTCCCACTTCTCGATCTCTGTGTCGGACATTTTATCCTTCTCATCATCGGTCAGTGGCTCGTAGCTTCCTGCGGAATCCGCGTTATAAAGCTTGGTGATCTCATTGATGATATTGTTGTATTCCGTCAGGAAATCCTTGATCTTATCGTAGATTCCCTGTGTATCGGTCGTGGTTGTGATCGTAATTGCCTTGCTGTCATCGAGCGTCGACAGATCGACATTCTCCGGATCGTCCACATCGTCCGTAACACCGGTTACGGAAATATTGAGTCCGTTGATGGAAAACTCATTGGTGGTATTCGTATACTTTACACCATTTAACGAAATAACCGCATCGCGGCCATCGATCTTGACTGCCTGATTGTCATAAGTATTATTCACGGTATCGAGGCCAAGCAGACCGAGCAGTTTCTTTGATGATGCGCTCTCCTTATCCGACATCTCAATTTCATCCATAACGACCTTACCGTCTTTGTCTTTCACGATATTGCCGTCAGCATCCGTCTTTGGAATCTGCTTTGTCGTCGATGCACCGATCGTAAAATCAGCAGCTTTTCCAGTATCTTTCGAACTTACAAAAAGACGACCGTTATTCTCATCAAAGCTTGCATTCAGCCCGTTCTCGCGAAGTGCGCTTACTACATCCTGTATTGTGCTATCCTTACCAAGCGTTATCTTCTTGGTTACCGCCTGTCCCTTTTCATCCGTTGTATGGATATCTAATGTTGTGTCTTTGCCATCCGTATAACCAAGTGCACTCAGTTTTGTCTCAGATGTTATCTTGATAATGTTACCATTCTCATCTCTGCCATCTGTTTTCTGAAGCTCGGTTGTTCCGTCATCCTTTGTCACTTCCTTGCGAAGTGCCAGCTTTCCGCCGGTCAGATAACCGGACTGTGCGGTCGACAGTACATGCAGCTTCTGGGTTCCGTTGACAGCATCGCTGCTTGCAGTCACAGATGCCTTGGTCGTATCCGACGCAGTCGTCTTCTTTAAGCTGTACGCGCTGGAATAACGCATCTTACCAACACTATTGTAAAGACTGTATACTTTGGTATTCAGTCCCTTCCAGATCTCCTGCTTCCAGCCTAACTTTGTCTGTTCTTTTGTATATTTCTCGGTCTTCTGACTATATGCCGATACCAGTTCCTGAACGATCGCGTCTGTATCCAGTCCGGAATTGATACCCGATACTCTCATTGCCATAGGGATTTCCTCCTATCTCTTCTCGTCTACCATAAGTCCTGCCATCTCCCAGACTTTGGCAATCATGTCCAATGTCTTCTCCGGTGGGAGCTCCTTGATGACTTTCTTGGTGTCTTTATCTACGATCTTGATGGTTACGCGGTTCGTTGCCTCGTGGATTCCGAAGATTGCCTCTGAATTAACCGCCTTCTTATTGATATCCTCCACAGCCTTCTTGATCTGCGCGTTCTGCTTCTCCTGATCCTGCTGCTGCGCATTGCTTCCGGTGCCTTCACCGCTGGTCTGCTTTGTGTCCAAAGCGACCGTTGCTTTCGCAATATTGTTCGAGATGCCGACATTCTCTGTCGGTTCAACTTTTGCTCTTGTTTCTTCTCTTATCTCTGCAGTTGACGTACTTCCCTGATATGTCATTGCTGCACCTTTGATTGCTTCAATTCCCATGATGATGACCTCCTGTTTTCATTCATGCAACTTACTATGTTGAACCTGATCCTTTTATCCTAGAAGAAATATCGGAGGGATTCCTGTAAAAGTTAACCCTCCGATGCATTTTATCCCATAATATTTTTTAAAGCGTCCAGTCCGTCGATGCTGAGAGCCGCCTGGTTCTCCTGCTGGATCTGTAAATATACTTCCTTGCGGTATACCGGCACGTCCTTCGGTGCGGAGATGCCGATCTTGATCTGATCGCCGCGGATCTCAAGCACGGTGATCTCGATATTGTTGTTGATTACAAGGGCTTCGCCTTTCTTTCTTGTCAATGCCAACATATCTATTCACCTGCCTTTTCTTTCTTGTCTTTTAAAATCTGATATACTTTGTATTTTACCGGATAATCGTCCTCAACGATAAGCTGGACTCCCTTATGGTTATCCATGTTGATGATGAGCGGTGCTTTCAGATTTACGGAAAAATCCTCGACTTTCTTCGGAACCGTTACGGTTACGAGGATGTAGGTGTTCTCTTCATTCAGTTGTCCGAGCGGTGCAATCATCGCCTCGTTTACGTTTGGTTTGTAGTCCTCTCTGACTGCCAGTGGCTCCATAACCGGAAATGCGATATCCGTGTCATCCATGGACTGCAGCCACATGATGGAATTGTGCTTTTTCTGTTTTTCCTCGTCAAAGATTAATGCGAACCGGTTCAGGTCCGGGAATCCGATCATTCCTTTTTCCAGAGTAATGATCTTGTCGTCTGCGATCTCAATCTCGCCAAAAATTCTTGTTTTTGCCTTCATGGTCTTTTCTCCTCTCGCTCCGCGATCGTGTTTTATAAGTAATCTAAGAGTGTCTGCTTACCAACCTTTGATGCTGCTGTCAGGCTGGCAGTGTATGCATTATAAGATGCCGTATAGTCGATGATGATGTCGGAAATCTCGCGATCATCATTGCTGGATTTCAGTTCCTCGACGGTTGTCTTCTGGTTCTCGACACGGGTCTGTGTGAGATCCAGACGGTTCTGTAAGCTACCGATATTCGTGATGGCATCGTTCACATCATTCAGGTAATTGTCAAAATTCGTGATGTACTGCTTGTAGGTTTTCTTCAGGTTGTCGTTCGCGTAATCCGCTTCCTTCTGTGCTGCATCAAGATACGTCTGGAGTACCTTCTGCGAATCCTTGTCTGCGTACGATTCCTGCTCCATCATTGCCTTGATCTTGTCAACCTTATCGTTCGCATCAATTGCCTTGCTTACGATGTCGATCATCTCGCTGACATCGCGGCCGATGCTTGTATCAAATACTTCGCTTGCCTGTGTGTTTGCCGGAAGTGTGATGCCGCTTGAGATCTCGAATAAGATCTGCTGATTCTCCTTCGTGTAGACAACAGCCTCGTTCATGTCCGGCGTCTTCATCTTACAGTCATAATAGTACTCCGGTCTTGCCTCTCCTGCATCGAAACCGGTCTTCGTATAGGACATGTTGAAGTCTGCCTTGGTCTGTGCCATCGTATGTGCGATCTCCTTGCCTAACACAAGCTCGCCCGTATCTTTTAAGAAGATCATGTCGTTATCGCCGAGTGTCATGGCATCGTCCCCGTTGGCGGTCGCCTGACGCCACTGCTCCTCGTTATCATATACAACGATTTTGCCGGTTGGATCCGCTCCGTTTGCCACGTCTGCCGCGGATACCAGCTCCATCTCGGTGGTGTTGTCGCCCGCTGTGTAAGAGAATTTATCAAAAGATTCTATGCCATCATATGCCAGACGCAGTCTGTTGTAGGTATGAGTTCCGACCTCAGTCGTACACTCCGTATTCGCATCTGCCGGGACGTCTGTCTCGCCAAAATAATAGCGGTGTTCCTGCAGATCCTGATAGGTAAATTTCTGGTCAATATTATATGTCGTATCCTTCTCGTCCGTCTTAAATGTCAGCTGGGAAGAAGTACGGTATCCGGTAAATACGGTACGTCCCGCATAGTCCGAATTTCCCTCGCTATAAATCTGATCGCTCATCGCCTGCAACTGCTTTAAAATCGTGCGGCGGTCATCTGCGGTCAGTGTATCGGTCGATCCGTTGACACACTGGGTACGGATATCGGTCAGGACTTTCTTCATATTGGTTAATGCCGTCTCGGTCACGTCAAGCCAAGCGTTGGCATCTGCAATATTATTATCCAGATACTGTGTAATATGGCTTAAGTTTGTCTGCATACGCAGCGAGCGAATCGCGATAACCGGATCCTCGGAAGGACGATTGATCTTCTTCTGCGTTGTCATCTGCGTATTGTATTTGTCAACCAGCACCTTGTTGCCATTGATGTTGGACTTAGTGTTGGCGGTAATCATGTTGTTGGTTACACGCATGTGTATTCCCCCTTTTGTCACTCATAAGGCTTTATACATCCATGTTTGTATTCATGGCGCTTCCCTGCGCCGCTATATTATATATCGACCTATACTCCCGTTTCATTAATCAGTTTGTCGTACATTTCTGACATTACGGAAATTACTTTGGATGCCAGGTTGTATGCATTCTGGAATTTGATCAGGTTTAATGCCTCTTCATCCTCGTCTACGCCCGATACGGATGTTCTCTGGTTCGCTACCGCCGTCTGGAGATTGTAATAATTCTTATAACTGATGTTCGTCTTGTCGACATCTACGGTGATATCGGACAATAACGTCTCGAGGAAGGACTCCGCATTGTCGCCACGGAACATGGTTACATCCTTCTGCAGCTTGAGCAGTTCCTCGACCACATCGTACTTCGCTTCTCCGTTAACGATCTCGGATGATGTTGCAAAATAGTTCGGATTCTGCAGAGAGGTTGCATTAACTGCGATGTTGCCTGCGGTGTAACGGAAATAACTGTCATCCTTCGAGCGGATCGTGTACGGTGTTCCATCCGTTGTCACTTTATCATCAAAATCATTTGCATCATAGGTATAGCCGGCCTTGGTCTGTCCGACGAAGAAAGCGCCCATCGGACTTCCGGTGAGGTCCACGCCTTTTTTCTCAATATCGTTGAACATCTTCACAAAGTTGCGGACAAATTCCGTAATCTGTGACTGGTAATACGGCACGCCGAGCGCATCCACCGTCTCGCCGCAGACCAGCTGCGATCCTTCCATATTCGCTGCACGCTCCGCCGGAACTTCCTCGGTCAGATTGAACTTGATGCTCGTGATACCATCCGGACCGATTGTCGCCTCCCAGCTATCATAGTTGTAGTGGCGGCTATTGATCGTAAGCACTCCGTTATCCGGCAGATTAACTGCATTCATATCGGTTGTGCTCGGGAACGTCATCGTGATACTGCTGCGCGTCGCGCCATCCGCATCGGTTGTATTCTCAACACTGTCTACCGTTCCTGTCATGTTCTCCGCATTGTTACCGTCTCTTACTGCAAAAAGCGCCTTAAGACTTCCCCCCGCAGTACCGGATGTCGCCGCGAAATCCATCCCGGTGTCGGACCAGACGATCGAGTACAATCCGTCCGCATCACTCTGGTTATTTTTATAATCGGACGTATTGCAGTCCAATGTCCGGTAATCGTTTCCATCGACCAGAACCTGTCCGTTGATGATCACGCGGTAATTCGTTCCGCCAAGGTTCTGTCCGTATGTATTATGTACTTCATATTCCTGTGTTTCAACATTTACGAGTTCGGAAAGCTGATCGATCAGGTTCGCTCTCTGGTCGCGAAGCTCATTCGCATGTCCGCCGCGGACCTCGATCATATTGATTTCTTTATTTAAGATGGCAACCTTCTGTGAGATTGCATTCACGGTTTCCACACTGCTTTTGATTTCCTCGTTGGCATCTTCCTGCATCTGCGTCAGGTTTGTGGACAACTCGTTAAAATAGGTACACAGACTCTGTGCCTGATGGATGAACTGGTTGCGGACGCTGACTTCTTCTCCCTTCGTCTTTAAGGTATCAAGTCCTGCAAACATCTTGGAGAAAATTGATGTAAATCCCGTCTGTGTGCTGTCATCCTTGATCACGTCCTCCACCTGATACAGATAGTACAGCTTCTGCTCATAGTAACCCTTGCTGGAGCTGTTCTGCCAATATTTGGTATCGTAATAGAGATTTCTCTCCTGTGTGATCGCAGTGGCGGTAACACCAGTTCCGGTACTTCCGTAGCGACTGTACACGCGGATCGGATCGGTTGACTGCAGTGTCGTTGTCTGTCTGGTATATCCCTTCGTCTGCACATTGGCAATGTTGTTGGCAGTCGTATTTACCGAAGTCTGAAATGAGGACAGAGCACTTGCCCCAATATTAAGTCCGAAAAATTGTGATGGCATATTTTACTCCTCCTGTTCCCTAAATCACCACTTACTTAAGTCCCGTGACGATCAGTTCCGTCATCTCGCTGATCACATTCATGAATCGACTCGCTGCGTTATATGCAGACTGGAACTTGATCATATAAGTCAGTTCCTCATCGGATGACACACCGATTACCTGCTGGCGCTTGTTATCTACGGAACTTACGGTTCCCTCCATCGTCTCAGTCGCTGACTGATAAGTGTTTCCAATGATTCCAAGCTGCGATACCATCTTGTCATAATATTCCTCAAAGGTACATGGCTTCTGGTCGTCCGGACTGAGTACCATATCCTTGACGTTCCATGCATTCGCCAGGCGGTGTCCGAAATCATAATCAACGGCTCCGTTGGCAGTGTAAGCCGGCATCAATGTAATCTGTCTCTTGAGATCCGAATTGATCGATACCGAACCGATGCTGTACATCGTGGACGTATTGTTCGGATCCTCTTCATTATATATATAATAGGTCTTGCCGTCCGTTCCGGTCACTTCCGTATAACGATCCTCGCCGACCCTTGTAAAAAGCTCTCTCGGTGGAAGCTTTCCATCCACACCTCTCGCACAGTTGTCTGCGTCGAGAATCTTTGTGCCTGCCGGATATACCGTACCGTCCACAGAAGTAATCGCATCCTTAGATTCCACATTCGGGCAGTACACATCATTCATCGCTTTCACGATTCTGGAAAAAAGCGTATCAATCTGGGCTTCCACTTCCATTACAGTACTTCTCGATACCTTGTCGTATGCCTCGTTCGTCGTAAGATCCGATGCTACTCCGTATCGGTCTCCTCTTGCGAGAAGCTTGGATTTGATTCCGCCTATATCGGTATTCATCTCGGTCGAGATCGCATCCTCAAGGCGAAATACCGAGACGTATTTTTCATTCGCTGCGTCTGACTGTTGCGGCCAGTAGGGGGTATAGAAACCGGTGCCTTTGGCGGTATTTAACCCAATGTTGTAGCAGGTATGGTCATCAATAAAACGTACCCCTTCAAAATCCACATAACAGAAGCCTGTCGCGTCCTCTGTCACGTCCATTCTTCCGTACTGTCCAAGTTCATCCAGCAAAGCGTCTCTCTCATCGCGAAGCGTCATAGCCGTCTCAACGCCACCCGCCTCTACTTTCTGAATTTTGAGATTCAGTTCATAAACGCGGTTTCCAATCTCATTGACACGATCAACGTCATCTTTAATTTGCTGGTTAATGTTGGATTGATAACTCTTGAGATCCGAATAGATCGACTGACTTCTGGTTACCAGCAATTCCGCTTTTTGCAGAACAAGGTTCTGATTGGTGGAGATTGCAGGCTTCGTGGAAAGTTCCTGAAACGCCTGCCAGAGGTTGTTCACGCTCTCCTTGAACTGTTCTCCATTCAGCTCCTGCATCAGGTCTTCCACATAAGTTGCGACCTCATACTGCGCGGAGTAGAATTCCTTTCTGCCGGTTTCCTGACGGTAAGTCTTGTCGAGAAAGATATCTCTTGCATGTGCAACATCGCCGATCGACACGCCCAGTCCTGACTGCTGCATGTTAACACGGCTTGTCTGATCTTTGAATTTGATATAATTTTTGTCTGCAAAACGAACCTGCTCACGAACATAGCCCTTGGTGTCTACGTTGGCAAGGTTATTTGCAGTTGTGTTTAATGCATTCTGTGCATTCTGGAGACCCGATGCTCCGACATAGAGAGATCCGAATCCGTTTGCCATACCCTGTTCCTCCTTCATGAACATCAGCCATTCCAATCCGCTGCGCGAAGGGCTGACGCTGCATGTCAAGTTTTCACAGAAAACTTAACACTTTTTTAGCTCGTAGCATCAAAGCCACCACCACCCAACAGAGAGCCCGTGTTATAGGCACTCTTGTCGTAATTGGCAGTCTCAGGGGCCTGACGAAGGCTTTTGAACAAAGTCATGTCGAATTCGTTTAACTCGATTGCCTGACGGATCAGAATCGCATTCTGATCGCTCAGTGTCTTCATCTGATTGGCTGCGGTAAGCAGGCTGTCTCTAGCCTCGGTAAGCTGCTCCTGTACTTTCGGCTGCGTGTCCAACAGAGAGATGAGTCTTGTAACTGTCATCTTTCCATCGGTTCTGCCAAGTACCGTCGCAATATCCTTAAGGATCTGGATCTGCTTGTTGCTGTACGCGATCAGATCATCGCCTGCCAGCTGTTCCTTCGTTGTAATCTCCTCAAGCGTAGCGACATTCGCTGCGATCAGAACATCCTTCTTGCGTTCTTCATAACCGACGAGCGTTGTATAAATCTGCTTTTCTGCTTCAAGTACATTTACAAGTTCTTCTACTAAACTAGCCAAATCCAAATCCTCACTTACTAAATAAGACTATTATTATACTTCTCCAGCAGCTTGCTGGCGAAATCGCCCGGCTCAACGGAATAAGTTCCTGCGTCAATCATTGACTTAAGCTGTGCAACCTTGTCCTCCCTGATGTCCGAAGCTTGTGATACTGCAGTCTTTGCAACCTGATAATCACGACCAGCCTGTGAGATGGATACCTGATCTCTCGGTGCACTGACACTGGATGTCTTCTGTGTCTTGAAGTTACTCTGTACGCCATACAGCTGCGCAACCTGGTTATATGCATCAATACGCATAACAGCATCTCCTTTCTTCCTTGAAAATCTAAATGACATTGCTGTCATCAATAAGCTTTCTACATTGTTTATCGGTTGTTTGCCCGGATACTTTAGAGGGAAAATTATTTTTCTTTCAATTCTCGTTCATTTTGCCGGCATGCCTTGACAATACGAGGTTTTATGCCTTATACTTAAATCTCCGAGTAGCCGGGGTGGTAGCGGTACCTTGAACCAACAATCCGCTATAGTTGGGGTGATATCTCGTAGAGGGTCCAAACGGTGGAGCTGCCCTTGGTAAGTGGCGTTGACGTCTGGGTCTTACGCAATGGGAATCTGTGAACCGGGTCAGGGTAGGAATACAGCAGCTCTAAGCAGAAGCTCTCATGTGCCGTAAGGTCGCCTGGAGGGAGTTAACTGCTAAGGTAACGTCTGTCGAATGGATTCGAAGCGGGATACTCGGATTTTAATTATCATTTATATATGGAAACACAATGATGCTCCGCCAAAGTGGCGGGGTTTTTCTTTTCTGTTTCGGTTTATTGAAATAAACCTTGACATTTTGGGTTTATAGTCATAAACTCAAATTAAGGTTGGTGGTTATAAACCATCTGATACGAAATACTTGAACAACCTGCGGGTGATATATAACCACGTATTTCAAACAATGATATGGAGGTAATTCCTATGGATTATGCAAAATTATGTGACAGCGATTACCGCTTCATGTGTGTGGTCTGGGATCATGCACCGTTGGGCTCCGGAGAACTGGTAAAGCTTTGTCAGGAGGAACTCGGGTGGAAGAAATCAACAACTTACACGATCGTGCGCAAGATGTGTGAAAAAGGCTATATTGCCAACGAGAATGCAACCATCACCGTTCTGATCCCGAAGGAGCAGGCGCAGAGGGAGGAATCACAGTATTTCGTTGACCGCACCTTTGACGGCTCTCTTCCCAGTTTCGTGGCAGCCTTTCTTGGCGGAAAGAAGATTTCCGGTGAAGACGCAAAGAAGCTGAAGAAAATGATTGACGAACATAAAGAAGCCTAGCTGAAGAAAACGATCCATGAACACAAAGAATCTTAGCAATAGAAACAACGAAAACAACGGAAATGATGTATCCTGCAGATGGCACCATGATAAACCGATCTGCATCCGATTGCTCAGAAAGGAATGGCTATGTTAAGCGAATTAAGTCAAATTTTCCTTACTTTTTTACAAAAAAATATGACCGTAGCGGTTGTAATCTTCGCAGTTCTTCTGGCGCGCCTGCTTCTGCGCAGGATGCCAAAGAAATACTCCTATGTTCTTTGGTCACTCGTCGGGATCCGCATGGTCTTTGATCTGCCGATTGCCTCAAGGCTCAGTGTATTCAATCTGTTTCGTTCCTTTGCCGGCCGCGCATCGACTGCAGAAACGATGTTGTCCCCAAAAGGCGTAACAAATCCGGCCGGTACCGCTGCTGCTTCCGGCGCAATGGGTACAACCGGAACCGCTGCTTCCAATGCGATTTCCGGGAATGCAGCCGCAAGTGTTACGGCGCATTCCCTTAGCACAACCCAGATGGCCCTTGGAATTCTTGGATGGATCTGGCTGATCGGAGTCGGGCTTTTCGTGGCATATGGTATCTATTCTTATATCAAATGCAGGATGCTTGTGCAGACAGCAGTCCTTGCAAATGATATCGATCTGCCTATCTCTTCGCGCAGCCACGTATCCGGTCGGAAGGCGCATTGGTTTGCAGGTTCAAACACAACATCCGTTATGCGAAAAGGCGGCATAACCGTATGGGAATGCGACCGGATTCCTTCGCCTTTTGTCCTTGGAATTCTCCGGCCGCGGATTTATATCCCGTTCCGGATGGGCGAGCAGGAACAAGCCTATATTTTAGCACACGAGCAATATCATGTGCGGCGTCTCGATCCGCTTTGGAAGCTGATCGCGTTCCTGCTGCTTGCCGTATACTGGTGGAATCCGCTGGTATGGATCGCCTTTTTCTATATGGTACGTGACATGGAGATGAGCTGTGATGAGGCGGTCATTGAGCAGTTTGGCAGCAACATTAAACAAGGCTATAGCAACTCTCTTCTGGAGTTTGCGATGGAGCGTCATCCGTATTCGTTCGCTCCGGTCGCTTTCGGAGAGGGCGATGCGGGAAGGAGGATTAAAAACGTGTTGAATTTTAAGAAACCACAGACATGGCTTGCGATCATTGTGATCGTCCTGCTTGTGATCGTCGGCATCAGCTGCCTGACGAACGGCAGAGATGCAAAACAGGATACGCAAAACACACAGACAAACAATTCCGAACAGGTTTCCCCGGATACACAGGACGGCCAGCTACAGGGAACGGAAATACCCGAATCCCAAGCGCAGACCTCGTCGGAATTGAATAGTTCGGCAGAGGATGCTACGGAAGTTCCCGACAAAGTACCGGTAAAAAGCCTGATGAAATGGGCATTGGCATTCTGCAACCGAGATGTCGTCAGCGTCAAGGATCTTGCCAGTGAGAGTGCGTTAAAAGATCTGAAGGATCAGAATCTTCTAGATGAGAATGATAACCTCGGCTGGTCCAGTCCGTGGCCGATGGCAGAATTCGATGATGGTAAGGCCGGATATCAGATTACGAATGTAGATGCGGATAAGAATACCACAACGATTCTATACTATGCATGGACATCTGATCCACATATAACGGCTTGGGTCGAGACGCTTCACTACGAAGTGACAGATGGAAAGTTAGAGGTGATCCACGAGGAACTGAAGATGCTCGACGTGATTTCCAGCGGTGCAGAGTTTGAAGCAGCTTATCCAAACGATATTACAGACACTATGATGGATTATCAGACAAACGGTCTTGGCAGAACATTAAGCGAACATGCAATGTCCGCAAACGGAATGAGTCCTGACGGTGAATACAACCTGACGGATCCGGTTGAAGCAGCCCGCTATCTAATGAATCTGCTGCCAAATGATCGTAAGGTGGAAATTACAGCCGATAAAAAGGGGGATCTCGTTGACCTCACGGTTCATTTTACCGAAGATGATGTGACACACACGATAACCATGGAGCGCCCTTGGAGCACAGACGGCATATGGGTTGTGCGCCAGATCGATCCGCCGATTGCTATCAATATTGCAGATTAAAGTAACCATCCAATTTATGTACCCAACTACTCTACAAAATGATTCAGAAAAGCGCAGTTCTCAATGAGCTGCGCTTTTTTCAAGAGGGAGTGAGTTATGCAATATTTCCGTTTACAGTTAGGGTAACAACCAGACATAAAGGCCGGATGTAAATTTACCATTTGCATCCGGCTTTTTGTGTGAAATTGCTCGATTGGTTGGAAAAGTTGCAAAAATGGGCGTGTTTTAGGTTGGAAAAATAGCAAAAATAGGTGTATTTCAGGTTGGAAAAATAACAAAATCAATGTATAATTAGGTTGGAAAAATAACATACTATATCGCAGAGGTAATAAATATGATTAAACGATCCGCAGAAACTGCGCTAAATGACTGGATTATAAACGGGAAGGACGCTCTTCTTCTCACAGGGGCAAGACAGATCGGCAAAACCTATCTGATACGTCAATGCCTTGCTAATAGCGGAATTCCTTATGTTGAATTTAATTTCATTGAGCAGCCCGAACTGATCAACTTATTTTCTGATGCAAAAAATACCCAGGACCTTGTCATGCGACTCAGTCTAGTCACTCCGACTCCTTTGGAGAAAGGAAAAACGATCATCTTCTTAGATGAGATTCAGGAATTTAAGGATATTGTTACCAGAATTAAGTTTCTCGTAGAAGAGGGGAGTTTTCGCTACATTATGAGTGGTTCACTTCTTGGAGTAGAGCTTTCCGATCTTCGCTCGGCACCGGTCGGCTATATGCGTGTCTATGATATGTTTCCGCTTAGTTTCGCAGAGTTTGCTGCCGCTGTCGGAATTCATCAGGAGACCATAGATGTTCTTCGGAATCATTTTGAGAATCGCCAGCCGGTAGATGATTTCGTTCATCAGAAAATGTTGGATGTTTTTTATCTTTATCTGATAATCGGTGGCATGCCGGAAGCTGTAGATACCTATATCAAAACAAATGATCTAACAAAAGTATCACAGATCCACGATAAAATCACGCGCCTGTATCGTACCGATTTTTCAAAATACGAAACAGAACACAAATTAAAGCTGCGGGAAATCTACGATGCAATGCCGGGTCAATTAGATCAGAAAACCAAACGTTTTCAATTTGCAAGTATTGGAAAAGGCCTTAGCTACGACCGCGCAGAAAACAATTTTCTCTGGCTCAAAGATGCAGGCGTTGCTATCCCTGTATACAATGTAAGCGAGCCTAAGCTGCCACTTGTCATCAGTGAAAACCGTAATCTCTTCAAGCTGTTTTTCTCTGATGTCGGACTTCTCACGAGCAATTACTCCAATCAGGTTAAGATTGCTTTATTAAATAAGGAAAAGGACATCAACAATGGAGCGCTTTTTGAGAATGTGGTTGCACAGGAACTCTTATGCAAAGGACATAAACTGTATTATTTCAATAGCAAAAAACAGGGCGAATTGGATTTTGTTCTTGAACTCTCCGGAAAAGTCGTTCCGCTCGAAATCAAGTCCGGAAAAGATTACAAGAGACATTCCGCTTTATGTAATGTGCTGAAGACCGATGAATACGAAATTGATGAAGCTTATATTTTTTCAGAGGGAAATATTGAAATTGATGGGAAGAAAATCTACATGCCGATTTACATGATCATGTTTCTCGATGATGTCCAGATGGATAAAACTGTCTATAAGCTAGATTTGGCTGGATTGTAAAAAGCGAGAATACGCCTTCGGCTTCTTCTCGCTGGTGGGCTGGCACCCAATATCTCCGCCATCGTTGATTTACAAGCCGAGTCCAGCTCGAATACGCTTCGCTTCTTCTCGCTGGTGGGCTGGCGCCCAATAAAATAGCATAAATAAACGCCCTAACAAGTAAACTTGCAGGGCGTTATTTACACTATTTTACTCGGCTTGTAGCTTATCCAAAGTATCTATCTAACAGACCCTTGAGAGCCTTTCCGTGGCGAGCCTCGTCGCGAGCCATCTCATGAACGGTGTCATGGATTGCATCAAGGTTGTTCTTCTTCGCGCATTTTGCAAGGTCAAACTTTCCTGCTGTAGCACCGAACTCACAGTCAACTCTCCATGCAAGGTTATCCTTTGTTGTAGCCTTCATGTTTGGCTCAAGATCCTCACCTAACATCTCTGCGAATTTAGCTGCATGCTCAGCCTCCTCGTAAGCTGCCTTCTCCCAGTAGAGACCGATCTCCGGATATCCCTCACGATGCGCAACACGTGCCATGCAAAGATACATTCCAACTTCTGAGCACTCGCCCTCGAAGTTTGCCTTCAGCTGATCGAAGATGAACTTCTTATCTTCGTCGCTGATTTCAGGATTATTCTTAACGGTTGAAGCGTATACGCCAAACTCATGCTCAGCTGCGAGAGTTAATTCACCCTCTACCTTCTTGAACTTATCAGCGCCAACATGGCATACCGGACACTCTGCCGGAGCTGCTTCTCCTTCATAAATGTAACCACATACTGTACATACCCACTTTGCCATAATTCATGTCCTCCTTAATATTATTTAGCTTGTTTGTTTTCTCGCGCAACTCGGGCACAATCCGGAAAATTGAATCGTATGCTTTTCAATGATCCCATCAAAATGCTCCGCTGCTAATTGGTTTAATGCATCCTGCTGCGGCAGATCAAGATCCATCACACAACCACAACTTCTGCAACCGAAGTGGTAATGTGGCTTCGGATTTCCATCAAAGCGATCCGGACCTCCACTCACCGTCAGCTTCTGAATCTCTCCGAGATCCGCCAAAAGCGACAGATTCCGGTATACGGTTCCTAAGCTGATATTCGGAAACTCATCCTTGATATCCATATAGACGGTTTCCGCGGTAGGATGATCGTAACGACCAATCAGACATTGCTGAATTGCGTCTCGTTGCTTGCTTCGTTTAATCATTGTAACTCCTTAATTAATAATAAGAACTGTTACTGTTATTATAATATACGCAGGATGCATTTTTGTCAACTGTTTTTTCTCAGTTATTTCTATTTTGTTTCCGTTTTTGATTTTACATACTTCGTTTCTAATTGTATTTTCGAATAAATACGCCTTTTCCATCATAAACTGCTAACAATAAGTAGTAGGAGTTCCTCCATTGAAACGATTTGTTACTTATCTGTACGAATACGACCGGACGATCCGCGGTCGCAACGTCGGCTTTATCCGCAATGACATACGAAATGACCGCTGTCTGATGGATATTCATATCCGGGGTCTGGAACGCATCAAAGAGAAAGCGCCCATCTATCTGATTGTCCGGGACGGCGAATGCGTCGGAATTCCAGCCGGGGAGATTGTCATCTCGCAGGGCATAGGTAATGCATTCCTTGAACTTCCGGGGAATCACATCGGAAAAACGAACTATAATTCAGGCGATATCCAGGCTGTGATCGTGCGCTACGGGAACGGGAAAATGTTGCTTGGCAGCTACGTGCAGCATCCGGCAAGCGATCTGCTCAGCGGAACCTTCACCAAATGGGAAGCATCGGCAATTCCAGAGAGCCCGGAACCGGATCCGAATGCCACACGGGGCGAAAATGACGATTCCGACTCTACTCGCCCCGTTTCCGAAGTCACGCGGGGCCAAAATAACGATTCCGGCTCCATTCGCCCCGTTTCTGAAATCTCGCGGGGCCAAAACGACGATTCCAGCTCCATTCGCCCCGTTTCTGAAATCCAGCGGGGTCAAAACGACAATTTTGACTCCATTCGCCCCGACGCACTAAGGCAGCAGGGCACAGCGGCGCCGACAGAAGAGAAATTGTGTCCGCCAACCTACAAGCGAATCGCCATCACCGATATCCGCTCGCTTCCATCGCGCAATTGGCATCTGTGTAACAATAGTTTTCTTGTGCACGGCTTTTTCTGCTATCATTATCTGGTCTTAAAGACAGTAAACGCCCCTGACGGCACACAGATTTATCTCGGAGTTCCCGGAATCTATGCCAGTCAGGAGCGCATGATGGCTTTATTATTCGGTTTCAATGATTTTGAAGTTGACACAGACCACATAACGCAAGCGGACTGCTCTCCAACGGAAAAGGCACAAACGGATTCGAATCATGATCCTTCTTTAAGCGACGCAGCGGCAGATACCTTGCAGCCGTCCGAGGGAACCTTCGGCTACTGGTTATGCCAGCTTGAAGTCTGAAGATCCGAAGGAAGAATACTGTATAGCGCATGGCTTTGCCATGTGCCATGCAGGAAGAGGTAATCGCGGCTGATGCCCTCAAAGACAAAGCCGACACGATTCAGCAGGCGAATACTTGGAATGTTATCCGGCAATACCCACGCCTGCACACGATGCAGCTGCAATTCATAGAAAATCACCTCTAACACCTTCGTCAATGCCTCCGTTGCGTAACCCCTGTGGTGAACCTCACTCGAAAACTTGTACCCGATCTCACAGGAGTTTGAAAATCCCCTCACAATGTGATGAAAACTGATGGTTCCGATAATCCGCTTCGGATCCGACTTTTCATATACATAGAAGCGAAAAAGCGTGCCCTGTACCGCCATATTGTATTCAAAGGAAAGTATCTGCTTCTGAAAATTGACTGTATAGAAGCCTTCCGCCCGATCCGGCTCAAAGCGCTCGAACAGTGCCTGATCTCTCATGTAGAAATCCAGCACCTGCCCGGCTTCTGTCGGTTTAATGATTCTTAAAATTAATCGTTCTGTTTCATATTCAAAAAGCATTCTTTCTTTCCTTAATCCATGTTATAATCATACATATATTATATATATTCCGAGGGGAAAGTCTATGACCGAAGATGAAAAATTTATGAAAGCCGCTCTCAAGCAGGCTAAGAAAGCATATGCCATCGACGAAGTTCCGATTGGCTGCGTGATCGTACAGGACGGACATATTATTGCGCGCGGATATAACCGTCGCAACATTGATAAAAATACATTAGCGCACGCCGAACTGGCAGCAATCCGTAAAGCAAGCAGGAAGACCGGTGACTGGCGGCTTGAAGACTGTACCATGTACGTCACGCTCGAGCCTTGTCAGATGTGTGCCGGTGCGATCGTGCAGTCCCGCATGAAGCGGGTTGTTATCGCATCCATGAATGCCAAGGCCGGTTGCGCAGGATCGGTACTGAATCTGTTACAAATGCAGCAGTTCAATCATCAGGTAGAGATCACACAGGGAGTTCTTCAGGAAGAATGTTCCGAAATGCTCTCTTCCTTCTTCCGCGAATTGCGTGAACGCAAAAAACAAGCCACACAATCAACGAACATATAACGATACTATTTGCGAATCCCGGAACCTAAGCTCCGGGATTTTTCACGCACACATCGTTTCCCCGAACCTTATTTATGAAGCATATTCCGGCATAACTTCTTCACCTTCGCTCCCGGCAACGTAATGCACCTTCGAAATGGTCGCATCACCAGCCAGAGGCGCGTCACAATCCGATACCACACATTATCTGTGGAAATCAATTTCCCTTTGCGCACAAATCCAGTCATGATTCCAAGGAACTGCTCCCTGCGAAGCGGCCCTTCCACCTGAACCTGATTATCCCCCACCATATAGTAACCATCTTCTTTGCAACGCCAGATTCGATGCAGCACCAGAATTCCGGTATCTCTGCGATATAAAGCAACATCCCCTCTGCGCAATACCCGCTCCGGCAGCGGAGAGAGAATCACTTCATCTCTTCCCGGCACAAGAAGCGGATACATACTGTATCCCTGCGGATAGAGCTGTATCGATTGTCCGCCGCTCAACAATGCTTCGATATCTATATTTTTCTCCATCCCTTCTGCCATTACAAAATCCTTTCGATAATTCCCTGCTATGTTTCCTCATTGTAGCATTTTCCCTTGTAAAATGCTATACTGAAAGGGATTATAAACCAATAAGGGAGTTTCCGAAAATATGAAAATTCGAGATGGTTATCAGAAGATAATTTTAGCAAATGAAACGTATTTGATGCCTTATGGGCAGAATGCTGCCAGCCGCGCCCATGCATTGAAATTGAATGCTACAAGCGAATTTCTATGGGATGCACTCGTGAGAGGTCTTGACGAAGATCAATTACTCTCCCTTGCTGCGAAAGAATTCGAGGCAACCGAAGAAGACCTGCCGGTACTTCGTGAGGATATAAGGCATTTTATCTCGGCACTGGCTGCAAACGGAATCGTTCAGTTGTCCGATTCTGACAAGCCGCATTCCAGCTACGAACCATCCTACTATCAAATCGGGCCTCTGGTATTTGCATACTATGGGCCGTACGAATTATATGACCGATTTTTCAAGAAATTTGCATGCGACATAACCGAGCATGCAGATCAGGAGATCTATCTGAAGATCGGTATGCCACGTTTCAAGGAAAACGGAAGCATTCTTCTTCGTACCGAGGAATTGCAGATTTGCGAGGCCGATTCCCTGTATCGCTTTTTCTTCCGAAGAAACTGGGGAATCTATGAGATGACCATTCGCAAGGATGGCGGCCTCACTACCGTGTACTGCGCTCCGGACGCTTTCGACGAGGAACATATCGAGCAGCTATTTCATGCATTGCGATTTGCCTTCCTGCTTCTTGCGCAGAAGCATCATTTGTATGCGCTCCACTCGGCTTCCTTCCTCTATAAAGAGAAAGCCTGGCTTTTCTCCGGACCGTCCGGAACGGGGAAATCGACACATACAAACCTGTGGCATGAATTATACAACGTTCCGTTGCTCAACGGAGACCTCAATGTCATCGGCATCGAGAACGGAATCCCGATGACTTACGGACTTCCATGGTGCGGGACTTCTGAAATCAACACAAAGAAAAACTACCCGCTCGGAGGAATCGTTTTTCTGAAACAGGCTCCGGAAAATCATGTGTTCACACTGGCTTCACCGGAAAAAGCGTTCATGCTGATGCAGCGCCTGATCTCTCCGGTGTGGGATGCCGAAATGCAAAAGAAACAGGCTTCTTTCTGTGAATCCATCACCGAAATTACACCGGTTTTCTCCCTGCACTGTACCAAGGATCCGGCCGCTGCCGAAACGATGAAACACGCGATTGATCAACTGTAAGCTACAACGTATATTGTTGATAAAAAGGAATATCATATGGCGAACTCACCAAAATACTACGTAAAACGAATTAAAGAAGGCGTACTTCACGAGGTATGGGAGGAAACGCTTTGGATCTATGAATATGCAAGACATTATTGGAAAGCGATGATCTTCTACACACTGCTCGGTCTCACAGGAACCGCAGTCTCATTGATTTCCAGTCTGATTTCCCGCGATATGGTCGATATCATTACCGGGCACCAGACCGGACTTCTGCTTAAGACCTTCTGTCTGTACATCGGATTCTCGATCGGCAACATCGTCCTAAGTCAGATTTCCTCTTACTTTTCCAGTAAGATCAGTATCGGCGTGGACAATTCAATTAAAGCGGATATCTTTGAGAAAATGCTTTGCACCGATCTGGAATCCATTCAGAATTATCACACGGGAGATCTTCTTACGCGTTGGAGTTCCGACGCTTCCACAATTTCAAATGGTATCTTAAGCTGGATCCCGAACCTGATCATCTATTTTGTCCGGTTTGTCAGCACGTTTGCACTCGTGTTCTACAATGATCCGATGTTTGCATTACTGGCGCTCATCGGAATGCCGGTCAGCCTTCTGATGTCCAACCGCATTTTAAAACGCATGCGCAACAATAACCAGAAGAGTGCGGCTATGGGCGCGAAGATGTCCGGCTTCAATCAGGAAGCATTCTCGAATATCCAGACCATTAAGGCCTTCGACCTCATTCGGCTGTACAGCCAAAGACTGCGCGAATTGCAATCCGAATATCTCTCGATGCGCCTTACTTTCCAGAAACTGTCGATGGCAACTTCGATCATTCTGTCGCTCGTCGGATTATTCGTATCGTACAGCTGCTATGCTTTCGGTATCTATCGCGTGTGGAGCGGGGCAATCTCATACGGAACCATGACCATGTTCCTCTCCCTGTCAAGCTCGCTCACCGGCACGCTGAATCAGCTGGTATCACTTGTCCCGACGGCAATCTCTATGACAACATCCGCCGGACGTCTGATGGACATTCTCAATATGCCGAAGGAGAATTTTGATCATACCCAGGAAGTTGACGTCTTCAAGCAGGAAAATGCGAAGGATGGTATCAGCCTGAAGATGTCGGATTTCTCCTATGCATACCATAATGGAACACAGGTTTTCGAACATGCAGATTTTGCGGCACACCCACACGAGATCGTCGCTTTGGTCGGGCCTTCCGGAGAGGGCAAGACAACACTGCTCCGCCTGATTCTCTCGCTCCTTCACCCACAGGAAGGAGAGTCTTGTTTATCTGGCAACACCACACAACAGGAGCTTGCGCTCACACCATCTACACGAAGGTTATTCTCCTATGTTCCGCAGGGAAACACCATGTTTTCCGGAACAATTGCAGAAAATATGCGCAATGTACAACCGGATGCAACGGATGATGAAATCATTGATGCCTTGAAAGCCTCCTGTGCATGGGATTTTGTAAAGAAACTTCCTGACGGTATCAATAGCAAAGTCGGAGAACGCGGAACCGGTTTCTCCGAGGGACAGGCACAGCGCCTCTCCATCGCGCGTGCATTGCTCCGTCATGCACCGATCCTGCTGCTTGACGAGGCAACCTCCGCACTTGATGTTGCAACCGAACGACAGGTTCTCAAAAATATCATGCGTGATGATTATCCGCGAACCTGTATCGTTACCACGCATCGCCCAACCGTGCTTGGTATCTGCAAAGAAGTGTATAAGATCCGTGATTTCCGATGCGAACCTCTTAATGCAGATGAAATCAGGGAATTGGAAGATGCTTTCTAGAATCTTGATTTGTTACTCGCATAAAAATGGCACAGTCTTTCGACTGTGCCATTCGTTATATTTCGGTTACCATGTAATTTCGTTAGGATCTAATCCATTCTTTTCCCAATTAGGACGATAATCCATTGTATCATGCATCTCACCCTTCTTGATCTTGCATCCGTTTCCATCATCAGCCGGACAACCTTCGCATCCCCATACCTGAAGGCGCTCTCCTTGAGATGTTCCTCTACTTGGCTTAATCCAATTTCCCATTAAATATTTGCTTCCGCAAACCGGATCTCCACTCGCTAAATAAACACCCTCATTCAAATTATCTACTCGTAATATGTCAGGCTTCTCATAATGCTTCATCATCATTTCACTCTCCATTTCCTAGTATTTCCTCTCCGCTACTTTACTAACATTATAGTTTTCTTTCTAAGAAAATGCATTGTATAATTTTGTCATTTTATTGCAAGATTTGCCCTATTTGATAACCTTCCGCTTCGCATTCCTGCTCGTTTGCAAACTGAATCATTTCACCGGTCGCCTGATCCTTAAGTTGAAAATAGACATCATAATTTTCTCTTTCCAGATCATGAAGCGGAATCGTTGTCTGAATCGTAGAAATCCGATCCGTCTCATTTCCTCCCGCCAGCTCCGACAGATTCTGCTCCACGTTCACCGAATAAGTTTTGCCCTCTGATGATTGCGGAACAAATACAAAGCAGGCCTCACATGCCTTATAAATCGGAGCAAAGCCGGAATTCGAGACATCCAGTTCCACATGGAGCGTGTCTTTCCAGAAATCCTGCTGCATCCGGCACTCTCTTAGCACAAAACGATACCCAAGACGCGCTTTCATATAGGAAAGACCATCCATTCCGTCATAACAGTCATCTGTGTGAACCGTAGAATTGCTCCACTTTTCTAACACGTTACGGTCATAATCCTCATTCAGATACGTAATATGCATCCGGTCAAAATCCGCGATCGCATGATCAAGGTCATTGTACGCATTGTCTATGATTACTTCTCCGCCATTCGGAACTGTGCGACATAATTCATCCTGAAAATCCAGTTCCTCTTCACGCGTCCATGCGCTGTAATCACCGGCCTGCGAACGGCTCTGTGTTCCATAAGTTCCGTAGTCCCCTTCATTACCCAGCATTCCATCATTGAATAATCCAAGCCGGTGTACATACGGTGAGTCACTTTGCAGAAATGTCTGAATATCCGATGTCTGTGTAATCTTGCGCCAATGCATCGGCATCCGCACCGAAAGATATGTGTCCGGATTACTGACCTCTGCTAACGTAGATGCCAGACGTTGCAGCGAATCATCATCCACATACTGCGTTCCGTTCATCTCCCCCCAGTTTCCAACAAACAGCCCCTGCAAGGTAAAAATGTGATCCGCATATTCACGCAGAACGGACTCTGCCTGTTTTATGTGTCCCACGATGATATTGATATCCTGCGGCTCATATTGTTCATTTTGTCCATCCCAGTCATATAGGAAACGAACGATATACTGCTTCTCCTGCTGATCCAGTGCTGTAAAAAGCATCTTCATATTTTGCATACCGACATCGGAAATCGCTCCGCTGCGATATGCCTGTAAATTTACCTCGATCAACGCCAGTTCGTTATCCGGATCACTCTCCATACGCTTCGTAATTTCTGTATTCCAATCAACGCTCTCATCCGTTATCCGAAATCCATATATATAATAAAATCCCCGATTCGGATTCACAAGATCACGTGATGATTCCGTAAAATTCTCCTGTTGTAATGTCAGATGCCAGTGAAAATGCCAGGCTATATAAAGCGAAGTCCCCAGTATCAGAATTACGATTAAGCAGAGAATGATAACTCCTGCTTTGGTTTTCTTCCTCGTTGTCATTACTCCTCCAAATTAAACAGGCGATACGTGTTCTGTTTTACAACGTAACAGACAAAATCTTTGTCCTCATAATATACACGCATATCATTCGGAAATTCCTGCTTAAACTGTTCACACCACCGATACAATTTCGATTCAAGAATCGTACGATTCGTCAGATCGGAATAGGTCTGTGAAGGCCTCATAAAGAATCCAATTTCCTGATCAGCATACGCATCCGAAATCTTACTTTGATTAATATCATTGCCTTCACTAAAATAGGTAGTATAAAACTCGGTATATTTTGCCTGTGCAAGCCACTTAGGTCCTGTATAAAAATGGCTTTGGGCATATTGGATAGGTCTCTTCTCTACATATATGAAGAAATACTCCGATGGAATCGAATAATTTCCATACTGCAATTTCTGTATGAAATTCAAGGCTTCCTCATGCCAGCCCTTCTCTATGACCTGATATAACTCATCCGTCGGCGAAACAATGGTATAGCTCTCCTCCGGAAAAGTCGCCATAATATCATTGGTCACATCAACAACAGAATTATAGCGCGTTAACTCATTGTATAAAAATCCATGGTACACATCAAAATAGTTTGCAGCGACATAGATACCAACAACCGCAAGCATCGAAACAAACGGTAACACAACTCGTATCACAGAAAGTCCCAGCAGATACAAAAGCAGATCGACCGGCACCAAAATCATCGCAATGATCAGCAACTGTTCCGTGGAACAGACACGCGATCCCGCAATCAGTTCCGGCAGTCCAAGGAACGGAGCCGCATACAGGATCATAAAAATAACCGATGACAATGTGATTCCAAGATATCCTTCAAAATACAACTTCACTTTTCGGTGAAGCAATAATGCAATAAAGCAACATATGACTCCAACGATCGCCGACACGGCTGTAAACCGTATGATCCAGTTGGCGCGATCGTCTCTGTAAAGCGTTGCATAACCATACGAATACACGCTTTCACTCTTTTTCTCTGCAAGATTCCACACGCGGGTTGCAATATTTTGTACTTTGTCACGGAAAGACACTTTCGGCTGCACCGGGACAGCCGGTGTTACCTGATTTCCCGGAATCTGTGTGCTGAACTGATTTAAGGATTCCGACGATTCTGTTACAGGCATCTGCTGATCATCCGGTTGTTGAGTATCCGGCATCTCGGTATTTAAAATTGCCTCCGCCTGCTGCGTTCGACCTTCTTTCGTGTCTTTACCACTCATAACATTCAGCGCCCAATTCAAAGATCCCTGAAACTGGATTCCTGTGGCAAAAGCCAGTCCCATCGGCACCACCGCGATTAACACCCCGGCGATGACCGCACAAACAAGAGATCTGAAATTTCCGCGCCTGAAAATGCGATGCAACAAAAAGACAGCAAACGACAGACACAGGAAAAAGGCCATAATCGTAACATAAAAATGAATTGCCAGCGAAGCAGCAAGTGCCATCATAAATAAGAATAAATTCTCATCCCATACAATAAACTTGCGTTTGCCGGATTCTTTATGCGGATTCCGCTCCGTCCGCAGATAACGAACCAGATACAATGCGCACAAAAACTGCGTATAGAGCGCAAATTCCTGCGGAAGCGTCCACTGAAGTCGGGACATACTGAAAATTTCATCAATACACAACAGACCAATAACCAGAAACGATGCGATGATCAGCAACGATGTATATCTGGATTTCAATATCTCCTTCAGGAAACAATAGATTGCGATCAGCAACGTTCCCACATGAATGCCGGCAACAAAAAGCAGACTGCTGTATATACGAACACCAAACAACTGACGCATCGCATAGATAAAACAATGCATTGCTTCCGGATAAATACCGGCAGAGAAAATCTTTCCCTCCATCAATCCGTATATCCAGGAATGGTGCGTATACATATCACCAAATCCATAGGAATGATCCACATAGGTTCCGTATGAAAAATATATGATTCCATAGACAACGATCACACCAAGCGTCAGATATTCAATTCTTCTGCCTTTTGTCCATTTCCATATCTTTCTGACAACATTTTTGATCCAATGTCTAAACGAAGACCATATCTGTGTCAAAAAAAGCTTTACGCCTCTGGTTCCAACAAGCACCTGCCGGATCTTTCGTATCCCATCTCCATGAAACTTCCTCTTCCACAAAATAGATCCAATGAACACTCCGTAAAACACCAGAATCATCGTCCACCGGTTCAACAGATGCACAAGTCCCAGAAGAAGCACAACCGTATTCACAATAACAACCTGCACCGTCGAACAGAACGCGAAACGATAGGTTCTGCTTTTCGGCGCAAGATACTTGCGAAATACGACCATCGGCCATATGTACATAAGCGCAATATATGCGATAAAAACTTTGCCATATTCCACGGCCCAATAAACCATGTTTCTAAATCCACCTTCCTGTTATTGTCAGCGAAAAAGCCTCATCTGTTCCGTAATCTGACTGCGTTTCTTTGCCTTCTGCAGAATCTGCCGGCTGGACACCTTGCGCAGTGTCCGGTTCCGGTACAGGAATCCGCACAATGTCATGACCCAAAGCAGCGGATACAACACAACAATTCTACCAGCACGAGGATATGTCAGCTTCATCTGGTGATGAAATTCCCGCACATAATCCGTAATCTTTGTACCGCGAAGCGTAACCATACGATCCTGCCCGGAATGTCCAAATTCCTCTGCTTCAAAAATTTCCGCCATCAATTCTTCAATCAGATCCATACGCTTCTCTGCTTTTATGGTATCAGATTCCTGCAATAAAAAAGCCATCTTTTCTTCCTGTAAACCGAGATACCGCACGCAGACGCGTGTCATCATTGCAGCAAAACCAAAAGTTTTGCTCTCCCTCACGAGACGAAGAAATTTGCTCTTTTCATCGTCCGACACATCCGATTCCCAGAAGACAACCCAATCACACAGAAGCTTTATGCCAAATCCCGCCCTCACATAATGCTGCAGCATATGAAGAAGCAAATAAAAAGCATGATATCCGTCCGATGCCAGTTGAAATGCAACCCCCATGGAGTTGACGGTTCTCCGATTCGTAAAATACTCCACCTGCTGAGCTGCAAGATATTGGTTAATCTTCACACTGTCAAAAGGCTCTGCAAGAGACATATGAAGCTCGATTGAAATACGATCCGGACTCTCACACACGATATGATGATGTGCAAGCTGGTTCCCGGTCGTTTGAAATCCTTTCTCATTTAAGATTTCTAAAGCTCTATGAGCCTCTGTTTCGTCTTTTAATAATAAATCCACATCTCCGGATTTTCGAAGTTCCGGTACCGGATACCAGGCGGCTGTCCCGCTTCCCTTCAGCAAAATTGCATCGATATCGTGCTTTTGCAATAAACGAATCACATAGCGGCTGAGCATCAGCAGGCGATAGCTTTGCCGCACTGCCTGCTCGCCTCTTAAATCTATGATATTCCACACCGATTCCGGCAATTCCATCTCTTCCAATACCGGATACAACAGGGGGGTCACCTGATGCTTCTGTGCAATTGCAACCACACGCGAATAATCCACATCTGGATCAGGTGGCCCCGCTTTCTTTCCATGTAAAGCCAGAGAAAGCAAGTGGCAAAGTTCAAGTTGTTCTTTACTTAAGCGTTGCTCCATGCCTTTTTCTCCTTTTCTCTAACATAGCTGCGGCGCGCCCCCTCAGCCGGATAAATTCTTTCTTGTGAAAATAAACAACAAGCAGCAGCACATTCGGCACGATCACGCAGATCAGAAGGCGCACCAGAAGAATAAACCACAGGCTGCCGGTTACATTGTTACAGATCCGGTCCGTCAGAATCCACACCACCGCCATGATTACAACATAGACCGCGTACTGCAGATAAAAGTGTGCCGGAGATTTTCGTAATCGATGTTTATAAAACACGTATGGTTCCACCCAAACGGATGTCAAAAGCGTGCTTGCCAATGTTCCAAGAAACACGCCGAGCGTTCCCCACATTTTCACCAACACAATCGAGATGACAAGATTTAATGCCGCTTCCACCAAAGCCTTGTAACGGTCAAACCAGAACAATCCCATAGAATCGCGGAAAGTAAGTACCGCTTTGCGCGTTCCGTTGATAAAGAAATTGATGCACAGGATCAGCACGATATCCCGCGTGAAAACATAGCTTTTTCCGAAGGAAATCTCTACAAACGGATTCAACAATTCGTAGAGACAGATTGCTGCAAACCCATACAGCCACTGTCCTATGAAGAAGGACAATTCGAAAATATCCTGTATGCGGTCGCTTTCTTCCGTTGCTCCCAGATTACCGACGCTGGCAGTAATCCCGGCAAAAACCTGATCCAACACCTGCCGGATTGAGCCGATCAGAAGATAATAATTCGAATAGACACCGACTGTGATAACTCCCACAAACGATGAAAGAATCAGATTGTCGGTGTTATTGACCACCACATTTCCCAGCTTGTGCATAAGCATTGCCTTAATGTTACGAAAGATATCGTGCCTCTCTGTTTCCGGAAGCTTCTCGTGACAAGATTCCTTCAAGTATGGAAACAACTGATCCGCTTTCTTTGAGATCAAAACATTGTTCATCACGGTACACACAATGTAGATTACCAGAAAAAGAATGAAATTGTGTGTCGTAACAAGGATCACAATCTGGCAGATATCCTGAATCACAAGAAAAGCAGTCTGATACATTAGTACCAGATAATTCATCTGATATGCTTCGATCAGCGTCCTCTTATATACCAGCAGATAGGAAAGCACTGAATTCGCCAGATACAACAAATAGATCAGGATCAGGTGATCCACATCCGGTCGGTTTTTCATGAATACATCTATAAATGGGATCAAAGCAAGCCCTGCAACCGCGACGCAGATGGCAGTACCGCGATAAAAAGTCCGGTACATGCGCATCAGGATCTGCTGTCTTCGAATATCTTTCTCCGCAATCGGCCGATACAACGCATAGGTAATCGCTGTTCCAACGCCAAGTTCTGTGAGCGACAGCACGTTTAAGATATCTGTAAACAAACCATTGATACCGACATAACTCTCGCTCAATGTATGTGTAAATATGACACGCGTCACAAACCCCATAAGGATTGCAACCATTCGGGAGATTACCGCTACGGTTGTATTGATTGCGGAATATTCAGTTCTGCTTCTCTCTGTCATCGCAGCGTCTCTCCTTTCTATTGTCTCAGATTATGATGGTCATTTTACTCCCATACAATGCTATAATTCAAATGCACTCTTCTTTGGCAAAATTGTTACGAACGCCTGATCGATCTGTTTCTTGGCCTTCTCGAAATCAAACGGAAAATTAGCATCATTGATGCAGACACATTTTGCTTTCCGTTTCTCTATCGTATCGATCAACGCCCGATTCTGATCATCAACATCAAAGTACCTGCATAGTTTTGCCACATTCGCCGGGACAAAATTTCCGCTTAATTTCTGCCACTCGCGAAGCAGATACTGACTTACATCCTTGGCATTACGAAACGGATGCGTGCAGGTCTGATCCAATAATTCCTCTTCTTTCTCCCACAACACGCGATATGTTTCCTTCTTCAGTGGGGATGGTCCGTGAACCGTATAGAATCCGGTAAATCTAGGGAAAACCGTTTCCAATAAATTGTACCCAAAATACAAAAACGGATATCCCACATGCCAATACGCTCCCGGCTGTGCTTTCATGTTCTTTCGCTTATCAAAATATTTGGTTAATACCATGCTGTTATTCAAATAGATATATGGCATAACCGGATCAGAAACATTGGTAACGACCGGTTGCAGTGCCAGCATATCCTTCGGCTTTCCATCCACAAAAAAGTCCGATGGTTTCATCTCCCGCAGCAGAAAAAAATCATCATTAAAATAAACAAAATTCTCCGATAATCCATGAATCCGATGCAGATTCCACTCGATCGTATGCGAATTGAACGTTGGCAGATATTCCTTTGGAATATAATCCTCATGCCGAACAATCACAAGCTTCGGATGCCGTACATCCAGCCACTCCGGGAGATGTCCCCAGGTCACGAAATAAATCTTATGAACCCACGGCGCAAACTTCTCCACACCGCGAAACCAGTATCTTAAATTATCCCAGTCACGATACCGCTCGCTCCGGTTATCACAACGCTCCATACTGCCAAGCTGCGCGGCTTTCGCATCGCGCTCCTTCTGCCACGCAGGGTCACTTCCATCCACCCACGGTATCACAAAATCAATCATCTGATTTTCCTGCATCTTTGTTTCTTAACTCCTTAACTCCATGCTTCCGATCCACAACCGCTCATCCGCCCCTTCATTTGCGAAGCGAATCGCCCGTCCGTCCCGGCTTCGAATCATTTCAAGATAGAATCGATATCCACTTGCTACGCTGTATTTCTCTTCGTTTTCCACATCAGAATTTTCTTTTTCCGCAGAAAATTGTTCACAAAACGCCTTCCGTAAATCAGCATGAACCAATTTACAGGTTCCAGGCGTTATCGTTCGAAGATCCATATTCAAAGTCCGGCTTTGCCGATGTTTCTGCGGGTTCACCATAATCAGCCGTAACCTTGCATTCTCATAAAGTGGAGCAAATCCATCGTTCGCGATCGTAATGCAAAGTCGTCCCCGTTTGCAGCTGACATCTTTTACAACAAACCGATATCCCATATGATTTCCGATATACGCATACAACGATTCCCCTTCCGGCGCCGCAAGCGCCTTCCAGTGTTCCATTACTTTGGGCTGATAAATGCTGTTCAGATAGCTGACCGGAAGCGCCTTAAGCTGCTCCACAATCTCACTGCTGCCCAATTCTTTCCCACCGATTGCTTCACCGCCGACCGGCACCTGATTCATCCGTTTGTGGATAAAAGCATACTCATCTTTTGCGCGCCAGCTTTCTTCATAAGATGCCTCTCTGCGGGTCTTATCACCAAATGTGCCCATGTGGGTATCATCTGCCAGCATCGCGTCATCATACAATCCAATTCTCGCTTTTTCCGACAGTTGTGTCTTTGCATGCTTCTTTCGTGCGTCAACGGTATCATCCGTTTCCAATATCCGCATATGCACCGGCTTCCTGACCGAGATCGGAATCATTCCTCCGGTTGCCTGCCGCCACGTCACATAAAGCCTGCGAATCGATTTCGGATCAAGATACTTAGAATCATGCATCTCTCCCCAGCTTCCAACAAAAAGTCCCTGCACCAGAAGAATCTCCCTCGCGTGCTCTGCCACAACACTTCCGATACTTCTCATATGGTCACACACTAGATCAAAAGCCGCCGGTTCATGCGCCATCCCTCTGCCATCCACATCATACAGGATGCGCAGAATGATGTCTTTCCCCGCCTCCGCAAAACGCGTCAGAATACGCTGAATAAAAGCAAGCGTCTTATCATCGATCGAACTGCTTCGAAATGCCCCGATATCCAGTCGAAGCAATGCAATTGTTTCATGATCCTCAAACGGAAGCCACCGGAGCTGCTCCTCATCCTGTTGATCCGGTCGGAACGTGTAGATGTGATACCATCCTCTGCCCGGGCTGACATAATCACCACACAGTTCCTGCAGCGAAGCCTTCCGAAACGAAATCTTAGCACGTCTTCTCATCCATCTCTCCTGCGCCCGCGTCAATTTTTAACACCTTTACCCGAAATACAACTGCCAATATCGAAAATGTCATACGAAACATATACACGATCGGCTTAAGTCCCGCATGCATGCTTTTGCCCTCTGTTCTGGTATGCATGACTGCCGGAATCTCGTCGATCCGAAATCCGAGAAGGATCATCTGGATGATCATATTCGCATCCGGATACCGGTCATCGAAATGCTTATATTTTGAATAATATAGTACCGCCTTACGACTGAGACCCTGAAGACCTGTGGTCGGATCCGCAATCTTCCTTCCCGTAAAGGCGCGGATCATCTGACGGAACCACGCATATGCTACTTTTCTCACCAATGAAACCGGATAAGCCGCGCTCTCCTTCATAAAACGCGATCCCAGCACAATATCCGGATATCTTCCGTCTGCATCCGCCATCTTCAATCGCTCATAAAGTTTTGGAATATTGCATATATCATGCTGACCGTCTGCATCCATCTGGATCACATACTTATAATCTCTCCGGATCGCATATTTGTAGCCGAGCTGCAGTGCACTTCCGTATCCAAGATTAAACACATGTGTTACCAATGTGTGACCGTGGGATTTTACCACCCAGTTGGTCGAATCCGATGACGCATCATTCATAACGAGAACATCCGCGATCTCAGCAATCTCCGGTCTCTCCAGTTTTTCCAGAACCGGCACAATATTTTTTTCCTCATTGTAGGCCGGCATAATGATCAGCAGGTCTTTTTGTTTCTTTTCTTCCATACTTAGTTTCCTTATTTCAAACGTTTTTCTGTTCGTCCAGTCTCCGTTTTCCATACATTTCAGATTCATCCTCAAGCAGCCGGTCAAACAGACGAATATCTTCCGTAAAGCTGGCCGTCTTCTGCAACACAGCCTGTCCAAAGCGCTTTCGCATATCCGGATCTTCAATCAACGTCAGAATCGCTTCCATAACCGCCTTCGCATCAAGCGAACATAACAATCCGTCCTTTCCCTGCTCGATCTGTTCCCAGTTAATATCGGAAGCAACGATCGGACAGCCCAGAATCTGTGCTTCCTGGATTGCAATGCTTTTGCCCTCATAGCGCGTGGCATGTACATAAATATCGGTCTGTGCAAAATACGGATACGGATTATCTGTTGCCCCCAGCAGCAGGAAGTCTTCCTGCAATCCGGCTTTTGTAATCTGCTGCTCCAGCATTTCCCGCTCCGGGCCTTCGCCGAGCACATACCAGCGTGCCTTCACGCCCTGCCGCTTCAACAGCCGCATCGCTTCGATTGCAACAGGATACGCCTTCTGCTCCGTCAGTCTTCCGACCGTAAGAATCCGTATGCCATCATAAGAATCCATAAAGCCGCCCGGTTCCTGCGCCCGTGCACGAATCTTGTCCACATCCAGTATATTATGAAAAATCTTCGTGCGATCCGCACATTCCGGATACACCTTCACAAACTGTCTTCGCACCTGCTCCCCGATTGGAAAAAGCGCATCATACTTCCGATAACAATTCTGATCCAATTCTCTGGAATATCCGGCTCTCTCATAGTCGATGTGTATGAACGCCGCCTTCTTCTTCGCCTTCACATGATCCGCTACATAGTACGCGGATCCGCCTTCCAGGAAAGCAATCGCAAGATCATACGTCTCATCCAGCCGTACCTCTCCATCCGACAATGCACGCCACAGTATCTTGTCCATGCGAACCTGTCCGCTCCGCCGCATCTGCCGGTACGCCCGAAGCATATACGGCGCAAGCTTAATGCCTGTCCCCCGGCATAACAATGCCTTCAGCACGGTACACACCATATGGCGTTTGCCACGCGGTTCAAGAACCGATTCCATGCAATAGTTTTTATTTAATAAGTGTACACTCTCCGGCAGCTTTCCTGCAAGCTCTCCCTGTCCCATCAGCACAAAAAGCGAGAGATCATATTGTATTTTCCCCGATTCACGATTCCTCTCGTCCATCTTGCGCAGCAGATCAAGCAAAGCCGTCTCCGCCCCCGCACGCGAAAATGTATTAATGACGAACAGTATCTTTTTTCTCATCCTTCAAAATCCCCAGTTGATGCAAAATCTTCTCATTTTCCTGATTCAAAAGCGATACCTGCATCGCCAGCTCCTGATTCTTCATTGTAAGAACCGACACTGCCTTCGTCACCTTAAAAAGCAGGAACAAAAGCAGAAGGCAGATAATAAACAGACAGATCAGAAGCCACTCGCTCACCTCACCCGACAATGCCGGCACTGCTCCGGTGATGATCAAAGCAAGCGATACGAAGCCCCAGATCATGCCCATGCTTTCGTTGAGTTTCTGCTTCGCGTAAGAATAGAAATCCCACAGCAGAAATACGATTCCGGTTACTACCATAAGTATTCGAAAAATAGTAATCATGCTTTCTTCCTCCTTCGTTTCTTTGGTGTCTCCCTCTTATATACCAGCGAAGACGGCCTTGGTTCATTCTTCGCCGGGAACAATTCGCCTTTGCAGAAGATGTGCTCATCCAGATGCCTCTCCAGCCAGCGAATACGAAAATATCCGATCGTAAATCCGATAAAACTTCCAAACACAAGTCCCATCCCGTACCAGATGCTGCTCAGCTGCGACGAGACAAGCGTTCCTAAGAATGTAAACAAACAAAATGTGACGGTCGCAAGAAGCGCACCATTCGTATCGTTGAAATAATACAGGAAAATGATTTCTGCATAGAACAAAAACAACACAAAATATCCGACCGCCAGACAAGGATAGATCTGTAAGACCTCTCCACCAAATCCATACGCCGGAAGCACGATCACACAGACCAGATACACCACAACCGTGATGATAAACTGGATACGCACGAGGTTTAAAAGTTCTGCCGCCAGCTGCCGGAACATGCGGTTCTTCGCATTCCGGATATCCCGCCAGCGCCCTCCCGTGACAGCCTCGGAATACGCTTTGTAGCGCCCGTGAAAGTGCATCTCCACGCGGGAAATAAAAATGATCGTAGCAGAAATATTCGTGAACATCGCAATACAGGTTGCCAGATCATACATCGGCGCATAGACGAAGCTGTCCGCCACCACCATCCGCAGATTACTGTTCCAGAATACAAAATTGTGAATATAAAGTCCCAATGTATAGAGGAAATTGACCACGATCAGCTGCCAGTATTTCTTGAAATACGCAAGCACTTCCCTGTAGCAGTTGCTGTTCGTCTTAAAATAACGCTTGATCGTTGCCGCCTCAAGTACCGCCGTCAGAAAGAATCCGCAGCTGAGTGCCAGCAGCATGCTGTAAGCAATGTCGCGTTTGCATCCCCACACAAGGAAAAGTGACAACAGGAAAGCAAACACCATTCCAAGCAAAAAATAAAACGAAATCTTCTGATAATCTTTACAGATCGACAGATACAGCATCGAGTAGAACACCAGCACCAGCGAGATATAACCGCAGAATCCGGTAAACACAAACAGAAGATGCACATGTCCGATCACATATTCCCAGATACAGAACGGAATTCCAAACAGGCAGCTGAGTACAATATTCAAAATCAACCCCAGATAGTAGCACGACAAGATATTGTCATACCGCTCCTCATAGATCACATCCGACATATAGCGCGACAGTACCGCATTGAACGGAGCCGCCGTCAACAGGGAAAAGATAAAAATATACAGTATCGTTCCCGAGAAAAGGCCTCGTCTCGCATAACTTAACGTGTCGTATCCAAGCACATAACTCATCAGCATAATATTGCCAATGACAACGAACATCGGTGCAACCGTAGAGATCGTACTGTAGACAAAACCGACCAAATGCGCTGCAATGGATTTCTTATCAAAAATTTTCTGAAGTTTTACGCCAATTCCAGCCATCCTCTGACTTACTCCTTACCAATCGATATCTTCAAACTTCCAATAAATATCACTGTACGTCTTACGCATATCTTCCACACGATACTTGCGCATCAGACGCTTATAACCTGCCTCACCCATCTTTTCGCGAAGCTGTCTGCTTTTGCCGAGCTTTACCATCGCATCCGCAATCTCCGCCACATTCATGATATGCGTCAGAATTCCCGCAGCACCGAAATCATCATCCTCACCGTAGATCAGGCCCCTGCAGTTGCCGACATCCGTCGCGATCACAGGCTTATGTGCCGCGTAACTCTCAAGAATCGTAAGCGGCTGCCCCTCACTGATACTCGTCAGGATCGTCATGTCCAGACCACCCATATAATCCGTGACATTGACACGTCCCGTGAACTCCACATCGTCCGCTCCGATCAGTTCCACCATATCAAAACACTCCTTAGCATATTCCTCATCCTCATCGGTCGGACCCATAATCCAAAGCTTCAAATTCGGCAGCTTCTCCTTCGCATACGCAAAGGCGCGAAGCATCGTCTTAACATCCTTGATCGGTGTCACACGAAGGATTGCACCGATATGAATCTGATCCGGACTCATAAAATCCGGTCGTGTCAGATTTACAAAACGCGTTTCATCGATTCCGTTCGGTGTCACGACTGTCTTCTCAGCCGGACAGCCAAGCTCGATCTGCAGCTCTCTTGCGTGCGCATACAGGCTGGTCACAAGATCCGCCCGCTCATATGCAAGCATCGACATCTTACGGAACTGTTCAATCCATATATTCTTGTAGACACCTTCAACCCACTTGGCACGGATCAGTTCCTCCTCACGCTCACGCGTATAGATTCCATGCTCCGAGATCAGAAGCCTGCTGCCGTATTTGATCTTCGCCATACTACCGAGTACACCGGCATAACCGGTCGCAACGCAGTGGTAGAGATCCGCCTTGGGCAGATCCATCTTGAGTGTGTGAAAAAGCGGCAGATACATGGAGCGCATCGTCCACAGAAAATCCGAGAACAGGATTTCCGGATAGCGGATCTGATAGCATTCCAATACCGCCTGAAAGAAATCCTCCCCCATCAGAAAATCATTGAGAGAAAATTTCTTCTCGTTAAACAAATGTACCAACGTCTCCCAATCCACATTCTGATTGAGAAGCAGGCTTTTGAGTGCCTCATATTCCTGATTATTTAGTTTGATGCGGCGATGCCGCTTGCCATAATCGCCGGTCCAGTCGCAGTCATCGAGATATAATTCATATACCTCGATCACATTCTCCGGCAATTCATATTTGAATTTTCCGCGGAACGACCGGTTGGCAACGATCGCGAGAATAATAAATTCATAATCCGGGAACTGCCTGATCATGCTGTGTACCCAGCTGGATACACCGCCCACCATATACGGATAGCAGCCCTCTGCCACGATACAGATTCTCATGATCCACCTCCCTGTTTCCCATTCGAACTGTTATAATGCAGCGTATCCTGCTGCTTGACATGGATCGCAATATCCGCCTCCTGAGCCTCGATCAGATAGACGCCATCCTCGATCTTTTCAAACGAGCCGCCTTTGACCGAATCCACATCTTCGCCGCTTAAACGTAGCATAAACCATGCCTGATCCTCGAAATGCTGAATGGATACATAGATGGTATCCTCCTTCCGCTCCTGCTCATAGGACAAAGCGAGAAATCTCCGGATCCGCAGATCCGACTCCGAAAGCGAAGTCCGCGCAAAGGACGCATACTCCTTCCAGAATGTCGCAACATTCGCCGAGATCTTCTTCATCAGATTCTGCCACGAATCCTCGTCCGACTCCGGATATGTTACCTTGTACAGATCGAGTGTAATATTCGAATAGGCCAAAGCCGTCTCCATACTTTTCAGCCGGAAATCATCCATAAAAGTATGCGTCGCACCGGTACTTGTCACACGCTGCTCCGTAAGTCCCGACGTATCGTATGAAACGATCGGGAAAGTTGCATCGTCTTCGTTGACAACCATTGTTCGAAGCGAGGCATTCTCTTCTACCGATAAGTTCTCTTTCTGCGCCGCATCGCTCAGGTACAACGACCGGAATGCGTAATCTGGTGCATACTGCTTCCAGAAATTACGATCCTGCTGCAACTTCTCATTGACCGATAGCTGCGAAGTCGTACTTCCGCTCCATCCCGCCTCGTTATGCTCCTCCTTGAGAAGCTTTAAGTAATATTCTACATTGCTTCCGTCCGGTTCTTCGCGATCCTCATAATTAAGCTGCGGCGTGAGCATACACGTCATCTTCATATTCGTCCGCGTATTGAGCGCCGACAGGGACGGCCAGATGACTTCTTTGTATACTGCCTCCGCGGACTGGCTGTACAATTCCTGTATGCGTGTCGTATTTTCCGAGGTGAACGCAGGGAAGTTTGCCACAACCAGATTCTGCGCATTGACCACGGGATAAATGTCATAGGTATTCGCCTCTGCAACCATCGCTTCGAGGATTCCGACTCCGGATATATCCGACAGGAAATCTCCGTTCACGCAGAATACACTTGCATTCTCGGTTCCATGTCTCCAGATCAGCGCCGGAAGCACCATATTTTTTAACGAATTCTCGTCCAATGTTGCGTAAGTCTGCCGCAGGGATGTCGTCATATTCTCCTTGTATACGGAATCAGAAATCAGTCCGACCATATACGTCTTGGTACCGGCTCCGGTCACATACCACGGAATTGTGAAATCCATATCCTGGCACTCCGCAGCTTCCTCCTCGTCCTTCGCCTCATAGATTGCCTCTCCGCCAAGCAGGAAGCCTCCAAACAGATGGGTTCCGGTCAATTGCACCTCATTCTGCAGTACTCTTGATATGCCGAGCAGATCCTTTATCTGGATGCTTCCGCGCAGATGCGCATTCTCTGGCATTCCGGAAAACACAAGGTCAATGCCGTCATCCGCCCAGCGTTTCACGATCGCGTCATCCACGTTGTCCACTACGAACTGTCCGTCCAGCACGATCATATCCGGTTTGTCCGACTCAGAGTAGGTACATTCTTCCAGAGAAGCATAGCTTGTAAATGCACGCTTCGTGTAGGTACACCACCAGTACACAACGTCGCGAACATCCGAACTCTGCGGACCGATATATGCCACCTTCTGCGCGGCAGAGCGAACTGCGGATGCATCAAACGTATCCTGTGCTCCCAGATCGGTCTGGTCATTCATCTCGTATTCATTTACACCATATTGATTTAACTGGTTCTTCATCACGCCTGTAAACTGAAACATAAAAAACAGAATCAGAAACATGATCGCGATCGTAACATAATTTCGACGAGATACCATGCGTTTCCTTCCTAAAAATCATAGATTGCTACGTGAAAGTCCGGATCAGTTCCAGCGTCTCCCGGTCAATCACAATATTCGACTTCTTCAGTCGATCGAGTTCCTCGAAGAACTCCTTTTTCTTCTCCACTGTGAAATAATATTTCAGATAACATACATAAGTAGAAAGCTCATCCGGATACAGATCCCGGCTCCGCTCACACCACTTACGCATTCTTTCATACTCTCGCACACCCAGCAGAAGATCACACAGCCACTGGATATAAACCGGCTTCAGCCGGTAATACATCTGCTCATAGAGAAGCAGACACGCCTCCTCCATGATCGCAATAAATTCTGTCTGTTCTGCTTCCTGAAATACATCCTGCGATAAGATGCTGTGCATATATTCGATCAGGATGCATGCATAATCATCCCAGCCTTTTTCCTTGCGGTTGATCGCAATATGCAGCTCCTGCACCTGCTCTCGAAAATCATTCAACACATCGCGCAGCACCGTTGCTGCGTAATGCGACGTCTCGGAATCCTCACTATTGAGTGCCAGCGCAATCGAAGACAGAGACTTCTCAACATCCCCTCGCACAACATTCATCACAAGCGTTCTAAGATTATCCTTGTCACAGACAACAAGCGCTTCCTCGATCGGGACCATATTGCCTTCCTGCTCTTCATCCGCCTTCAGGTGCGTCTCCACGCGTTCCTTGGAAAACACAACGTCCTCCAAGTCCACATCCTGATGAAAAAGCAGATAATACACAAACCACACGGCGAAAAAGAATGCCGGACCCACGAGCGGGCAGATGATCATGACAATGGTCTTGATCCAATATTCCTTTCTTCGCGGCGCCTTCCATCCGTTACGAACCATGCAGCAGATCAGATATCCGATCGCAACCATTGTATTCAGGATGAGAATCAGCAAAAATACCTGCTCCGATCTTGTCATACAACAATCTCCTCCTGTATCTCACACTGCAATCCGACCTCGCGGAACCGGTTCTCAACGAACTGCGCATCTTTTGCATTCGTATTCGCAAGCAGCGCATAGATTCTGCCATCCTCGAATACCCCGACATAATCGCTTTGGCGCATAAGCTTGACGAGTTTCTGTCCGATCTCCTCGCGCGACAGATCAGTTGATGTAATCTGGATCAATGCACACTCAGTCAGCTGCTTCTCGCGCGCATTCATATAAGCCTTAACCAGTGAGCGGAATGCCTCCGGCTCAAGAATGTTGGTGCCTTCTATGTATCGCTGCTCCTCAAGCGCAGACATATAGCGGTTGGCACGCAGGACAGCGTTCTGGATCAGATAGCCGATGACGGTCAGCATGTTTGCCTGCCCGAGCGTCATGCGCTCCCACGGAATGCCCCACACCATCAGGATCAGCTGCATCTCATCCTCGGAATAGATGGCATTGGCCATCAGCGGATAATGCTCATCCATGCTTTTGTTAATGTATACCTTCTTCTCCTTCAGCTCCGCATACATATCCTCCATCTGCGGATAATTGATGGAGTTGCCGAGGCTTCGCGCCTTGGGTGATGTTGCAGAGAAAAGACGGGCGTACGATCGGTTGGCAACCGTATAGATTGCTACATCATGACTTCCCATCAATCGAGCAAGCACTTCTGCCGCGTAGAATAACACCTCGCTCGGCTCGTACTGATCCAGGCTGGAGGTAATCTCATAAATCTTTCCGAAACTGTCGCTTTGGTTGATGAGCTGCGTACTCAAAAGTTCCTTGACTCTTATGTTGCTCACGTTAATATCCGTGATATCATCAATCTGTTTCGACAGATAATCGACTTCGTGCTGCTCCTCCTCCGCGATCACACGCAATCGGTCACGCATGTAACCGACAACCAGACCGAGGATCAGAAGCTGCGCGATCCATATGTAAGTATTATAGTCCAGCATGACATCAAAGCCGCTTCGGTGATACATCTGACGGAAGCAATAACCTGCCACTGCAAGAAGCGAAGAAAAGATTGCCTGCTGCTGTCCGTGCACGATTGCAAAAAGCAAGACATACAACAGATAGAAGTCAATATTCTGAAAATATTCCCGTCCGACCGCGCGGTTATTCAACATAAAAAATGGGATAAAACAGATACAGTTCTCAATAAACGGCAAAAACGCCGGCAAAAACGAGCGCGCTCCGTGACGGATTCTCTCCAAAAGTGTGCGCGGCTTGCGGTCGATTGTCACAAAGAGATCGGAATGCTTCTGTATATGCTTCGTAAGTGCGACAATCTCTGCCTGCGGCTTGTGGAAAACGCGCATGCCAAATTCTTGCTTATAACGCTCATTCGACAGAATCGGTTCTCTGCGCTGCGTCTTAGGATTCTCAGTGACCGTAATATCCCCATTTAAAGCCGATGCGATCGTCTCTGCGATCAGTCTCTGCGATACCGGTTCATCGGATGAGATCTGGTACAGGTGCTCCTTCACATTCGAAGCTGCGACAACCTGATAGATGAATTCGATGGCATCGCCAACATGAAGAAGTGCCACGCTTTGGTTCTCATCGATCAGGATCTCTCCCGTCTCCAAAGCCTCAATGCACATGCGCGCACAGATATCCTGTGCCTCCTCCGCACGTGTCGGTGTGCCGTATAAATGATCCAATCGTAAGGTTATGACCTGCTTTCCCATATCCTGGTAATATTTGCAGATGTTCTCCCCCACTGCGATTGCCTGCCCTCTTGTCGTAATCGCTGCACTCGGCTCATCCTCCGTGATCACATAACCATACTCCTGCTGGAATACTTCTTCCGATGACAGATAAATGAACCGTCCCTCGCTGACAGCAAGAAAGGAAAGCAATACATTCAAAAGTCCGGAAGTATACTTCCCTGCCCAATTCTGCGTACCACTCCACTTAAAGTTATGATCATATGCGCCCATGAAAATGACGGCATCCGGCTGAATACTTGAAAGCACATCCCGGATGCAGGAATCTTCATACGAAAAATGATAACTCTCAAAAATCTTTCTCGAAGCACGAACCGTCTTCGGTTCTTCCGTCAGAAGAAAGATTCTATGACCTTCTTTATCCAGTTTTTCCACCAGTAATTGGGTAAAATTACTGTTCTTTCCGACTAATAAAATGTTCATATCAAACCTTGCTCCCTCAAGCGCATGATAAACTGCTGCGTGTCTTCTCTCGCCTGCTCCATGGGGATCCCATAGTTCTTCTGAAGTTCCGATGCAATCTGATCCTGCGTCTGTCCGCTTGTATAAGCTTCCCAAATAAACGCGGCACATTCGTTCAGTTCGATCGGTTTCCTGTATGTAAGCCCCTCCTGCTGCATATCAAGCAGCCAGTACCGGCCCGCTGCATGTCTTAACTGATAAGATTTATCTGCTCCCATTTCTACTCCGAATTCTATGTTTGATTAATAACTAATTATACCATAATCCGCAATACGCTCCAATAAAGGGATTCTAAAAAATGGCACAATTTCTTATAATTTCGTGTTCTTTTTTTACATCGTAAACCCGCCTGTGAAAATGAACCCCATGAATTGCAGATGCCATAATCAGACAAAAATAAGCCACACTGTACTAAAACAGTGCGGCTTATACTTCCTGGCTATTCAATTTAACTGCGAACCAACGCCATCCCATCCGACGGCAAATATCTTATGAAACTGTATAATCGTAATCAATTACATTAAGATCATCGATGCTTGTTCCATGATTCAAGTGAACTCCCAACGAAATCGGTCCTGTTTCGGCTCCGCTGAACGTCAGGTGAACCGTCTTTCCTGAAAATGATTTCTGCACCGACGCACCCGTGGCCTCTACATCATCGATTGTATCATTAAATGTAATCGAAAGAGAAACGGTTCCATCAATTCCCGACCATGAGATCTGTGCGACTCCCTTGCCGCCTCCGTTCCATTTATCCATAGTACCAAAATACGACACATCCAGACTTCCAATTTTTTGTCCGCTTGCTAAATACACACCCTCTGCAAGGTTATGGTTTGCAACAATAATCGGGGTTTCATAAGTTCTCTTCATATTTTACCTCCCTGCATTGATAAGTTGCCTCTTTTAACATTTACACTTACGCAAATATTATCGGATCGTTTTCAACCTGTCTATACAACAAGCTGTTCTATTTTTTAGAAATCTTGCTTTTTATTCTCATCTATACCAAGAATTCGATCATTTACCTGCGTGAACTTGCCACCGTCCATATTTTTCCGTACAAAAGGAACTCCCTCGCGCACATAAAAAACATTGTCCTCCAGCAGCGCATCCGGATTCTCCGATGGACTGATCGTTCCTCCCAGATCATCGTAGCTGATGTTGCCGCGGAAGGTATTATGGATAGCCTCCTGCAAACAAAACATCACGCAGCCACCCTCGTTCATCCTGCTATAATTGTATTCATAGACCGTTCCATCCCCGGAATCCGCATCATATGCCATACCATCCTGATTCAATCTTGTATCTGTGACTTCATTATAGCAAAATAATGCATCCTTACACTTCCACGGCCAGATGCCTGCCGCTACCTTCCCCATTCTCTCGCCCGGTTCACAATAGATTCTGTCATTGATCTCACAGGCGATGGAATCTGCCATATTATGTTCGATTAGCGGACGCAGCGCATACATTGCCGTAATGCCGTCCCCTCCGGCTGCTTTCACATAATTATCACAGATCCGTATGTTCTCATGCCCGTACTTTAAAAAAGTCTCTTCCTTAAGTTCCGCTCCCTGAAATTGTTCATGTGCATAGGTATAGCCCACTGCAATCCCCCAACGACTCACCTGATACACAAAACAGCCTGCAACCGTGACATCCTGATAACGTGCAACACCCGTAACCTCCTCAAATTCCGGGCGCAGCGCCGTCATGTAGATACCACCGTTATTCATGTGCTTGTCATACACATTTCCATTTACATCATGGATCAGCAGATTCCGGAGCGTAATTCCATGCCGCACGCCTTTGTCCTTCGCAACGACCGCAACGCCGGTACGATTCATCTTATCCCCAAGCGAATACCGTTCTCCAATCATTTCTCTGCCTTCATTGGTGATCTCCAGATCCTCTACCACGATATATTCCGCATCATACAACAAGACTGCCGAAGATACATAGCCATGATATACATGCGTTGGCGCATCCAGCGGATTTCCATAATCCTGATACCAGATCCCCTGTCCGCAGGCTTCGATACGCGGCGCAGCTCCGTCCCCATATGCCCCGATCACAATCGGTGCATCCTCGCTGCCGCTGTCCGTCACCTGCAGATACTGTCCATAAAACACACTGCCGCGTTCAAGCAAAACCTTATCGCCAGGCTGCAGTCTGGTATGATTGATTGCAAAAAGACTGGCAAATGCGCTTTCGCGTGTCAGTCCATCTTTTAAATCATTTCCGTTCTTCGAACTCACGTAATACGTCCTGGATAAGTTCGTCATACGCATCCTCCCGTAACCGCTTTTCGATGATCTGTTCTACTTCTTCATATGTGAAAAAGTCCCCATGATACCGTCCAAACAAATCCATGTTTTGTTCGTAAAAAGCTTTTTTTTCCTGCTCCGCAAAGTCCGGACACAGACCGGTCTTTCGAACCGCCTCAACCGGCTGGACAAAATCCAGCTTCAGGCGCGTCAATTCATACTGCAGATACGCCGGTGCCGAAAAATAACGCGGTCCGTAGAACCGTTTATTCTCCTGCTCCATCATCTGCAGCATCTTGTTATGTTCCTGACGCCTTTTTTCCAATCCTTCCCATGAAGGATCTTCCAACAGGCCAAGCTTTTGAGCCAAAAGGAAGGCGCCCTGCGCCTCCCTCAAGTCCTCTTGTTTCAAACAATAATTTTGCTGCATTATTTCACTGCTCCTGTAATTCCGTTTGCAAAGCTCTTCTGTAAGCATAAGAAGATGACTGCTGTCGGAAGCGTACAAATCAATACACCAAGCATCAGCATACCGTAGTCAACACTGTATCCACTTTTCAGATTTGCTACAAGCATCGGCATGGTGATCGCCTTGTTATCCTGTAAAATGATCGTTGGCCACAAATAATTGTTCCATGCATTCATGAACGTTACCGTCATAGCAGCTCCGTAAGTAGATTTCATGACCGGAATAAACATCCGGAAGAAAATCTGGATCTCACTTAAGCCCTCAAGCCGTGCCGCCTCGATAATATCGTGCGGGAATGAGCGGGCCGCCTGTCGGAACAGCATGATCATAAACGGCGTGGAAATGGATGGAAGCGCAAGCGCGATCCATGTATTAACCAGCTTCCAGGAAGTAAACATCTTGAACAATGGAATCATGATCGCAACAAACGGAAGCATCATCGCAAGAAGCAGAATGCTCATTAATACATCCTTCCCCTTGTCATGATAAATCTCAAATCCATATCCGGCGATCGAACATACAAGCAGTGTTACGATTGTGATAATGATCGCATTGCGGAAGGAATTAAACATTGCAAGGCCAAGATTCTGCATATCAATCAGTGTCTTAAAGTTCTCAAAAAGATACGAGCCCGGAATCAGGCGTCCTCTGACAACATCAACACTTGTATTGGTTGCTCCGCAAAGCATGTAATATAAAGGAAATGCAGAGAGTGCACTTGCCAGAATCAATACTATGTAGGAAATTATTTTTTTCGTCTTAGTCACGTTTGTCACCTACTTTCATCTGAATTGCAGACAGAATCGCTACCATTACAAGAATACATACGGACAAGGCTGCCGCATAATTAAATTTCGGTGTCTCAACAAAAGAGATATTGTAGATGTAATGTGCCAATGTCATGGTTGACTTACCCGGTCCTCCGGCAGTCAGGTTCATAGACTCATCAAACAGCTGCAAGGTTCCCGATGTTGACATAATGGCAGTCATAAGGATTGTCGGCTTCAAAAGCGGAATCGTAATCTTTATAAACTGCTGGAACGGGGTCGCACCATCAATGTAGCTTGCCTCGTACACCGAATAATCAATATTCTGCAATCCTGCAAGATAGAATACCATATTATAACCGGTCCATCTCCAGATCAAAGCGATCACAATGACCCAACGCGCCGGCCAGGTACTCTGAAACCAGTCTACCGAAGATAATCCAACGGCCATAAGTGCCCGGTTCACAACTCCGTCCGGAGCAAACAATGACTTAAATATCATGGAATAAGATACAAGCGATGTCGCACACGGAAGGAAGATCAACGTACGGAAAATTCCTTTTCCTTTGATCTTCGGGCTATTCAGAAGCTGTGCCAGAATCAGTGCCAATACCAGCATGATCGGTACCTGAATCAAAAAGTAAAAAAAGGTATTAAACAGGCACTGCTGAAAGGTTTTATCCTTAAGAATTCTGGCATAATTAGAAATTCCTGTAAAGGTTCCATTTGTCTTTCTGAAGGACAGCAGGAGTGCCTGCGCCATCGGATAAAAACAAAATACAAATATCAGAATCGCTGCCGGAAGCAAAAACGCCCATCCGGTAAGATTATGCCTTTTTTCCAAACTTATTTTTGCTTTTTTCTTTTCCATGTTTCTCTCCTACAACAGTACCGGGAACGCATTCCTGCACCCCCGGTACTGTCCTGTTATTCACGTTCGATGATTATTCACCAATATTAAACTCAACGGTATCCTGAGCGTTTTTGATTTCGCTGTCGATATCAGCACCGTTCTGTACTACGTTTGTAATCGCATCTGTTAATGCACTTCTGATGTCGGAGTAGTATGCACCGTAATCAATTCCCGGAACCTGTCCTGCGAACTCTACGATATCCTTATATACTGCCTGTCCGCCATAGAACTCTGAAGACGCATTGTAAACATCAGAATCAGCTGCAGGTAAGTAGCTTGCGATTGCTCCGGCATTTGGAAGAAGGTCATCATATAACTCTACGCTTCCACCGAAGGTTGTCTTAATAAAGTCAAATGCAAGGTCTGTGTTCTTGCAGTTAGAAGATACTGCCCAGCTTGCTCCACCACAGTTTGCGTAGTTTGTAGCGCCTTCAACATCATCTAACTTAGGCATATTAACGATTGCCCAATTTCCGGACTGGTCATCAGCCGCCTGGATAGAAGACATGATCCAGCATCCCTGGATGACACCGGCTGCCATGCCCTTGTTCATAGAAGCAATATACTGATCCCAATCTGTATAGTCAACCATGATTCCCTCATCGATCAGCTGCTTGTATGTCTCGATTGCTTTCTTGAGTGCCTTATTTCCAACTAAATCGATCTTGCCGTCTACCATTGGAGAAGCACCTGCTGACTGAAGCATCTCGATGATAATCTCAGATCCGCCTGAAGAAGTAAGCATCGGAACATGATTCTTGTCAACAACCTTCTTTGCAAGTTCCATGAACTCTGACCATGTTGTATCCTGGAAATCCTCAACCTTAAGACCAGCTGCCTCAACCATATCCGAACGGATTGCCATAATGGTAGCACCGTTATCAAATGGTACACCATAGTTCTTTCCATCAACTGTAGAATCCGCCAACTTGCCTGCTGAGAACTGTGTGAAGTCAATTCCGGAATCTGTTAAATCTGTAAAGATGTCAGGATAGTTTGTTACATCCTTGTGGTAGGAATAATCCTGCATTAAGAAGATATCCGGCAGGGTGCTGTAATCACCGGCCTCAGCAGCTGTGATCAGAGCTGTCTCGATATCTGTATATACCTTTTCCTGAATATCCAGCTTAAAGTTTGGATGATCCTTCTGATAAATCTTCTCTGCCTGCTGCAAAGCATAGATGTTGAAGTTTGGATCCCATGCCCACACAGTAAGAGTCTCATCTGCCTCTGCATCGTCCCCCGCTGCAGCCTGTGTTCCATCATTTTTTACATCATTGCTTTCCTTGTTGTCTGTGCTGCTTCCGCATCCGGCGAACATAGACATTGTCATTGCCGCTACTAAAAGAGCCCCTAATACTTTCTTTTTCATTATAGTTTCCTCCTTATACTTTGAACAGTACTTACTTTATAAAATATGAAACGCATACCTTTGCCTTTCATAAGTTACCTTTACTCAATATCATCCACCCAGCGCATCTCGCCCGGCTCTAGATCCAGCTCATATACACAGCGGCCCTTGATATATACATCGGTGTGCTGTGCTTCCGAGGAATTGTTGATTACGGCAAGCTTTCCGGTTTTCCGGAACACCGCCACTTCGGTATCAACATTCGTTACATAGTAACGCTTCATTTCATTCTCCATGCCTGCCGCATAATAGATCGCGCGGAGAAGAATCCGACAGTTCTGCGGAGAATACGGAAGACCTGCAAAATATACGCTGTGTCCTTTTCCATATTCATTAACCACCAGCTGGCTATACTCTCCATCCATTGCAAGGATCTGGTAATTCTTGCCCTGTGCATAGATTCGGCTTGTTCCCTCACCGAAATCCACATCCCCATCAATATCTTCCAGAATAAAGTGGTTGGAATCCATCTCATTATACTTATCCGTGCTGAGAGAGAAGCACATCTCACGATCCACGCCAAGTACATCGGACAGCTGGAAGTATCTTCCCTGATGCTGATAAGCCGTCGGCTCACCAACTCCAATGAATCCGCCCCCTTCATCGACGAAACGGCGGATGTTTGTCACCACAGCCTCATCGATCCAGTTTTCAGCGCCACTGAACGCTGTATAGGCATCTCCAACATTGATGATTACCCTGATATCCTCCGGGATACCATTTCTTACATCATCAAATGAAACAAATTCAACATCAAACGGCATTCCGCTCAAGCACTCCAGCACGCCCTCTGCAGAATAGGTCTCTCTATGCCAGATTGCGTGATGCACCTGATTGGACATCCACTTTCTCTGTCCTCCCCAGCAATTGAGGATTGCCACCTTAAACGGCGCTACATAAGCGGCTGTGCCTTGCATATTTTCATGAATCTCGCGGAACTCGGTAACAACTTTCTGGATTTCATCAATAAATCCCGGCCAGCTGCTTGCCAGCTTTAAATATCCGCCATATCCGATTCTGTCTAATGGGGAACGAAGAAGCGCGCGTCTTGCTTTTCTCCAGTTGTCTCTCGCTTCTCCGATCGGATCTCCGCCCTCGCAGAACACATCCGGGAAGAAATATGGCAAAAGACGTCCCTCTGTATAATCAACACCTTTAATATCTGAAATCATGCGAAGCGTCACACCGCTTCCAACAGAACCTACGACTGCATCCAGCCCGATTCCCGCAAAATATTTACCATATGGTTCTGTTCCGATCCAATGATCGCCAAGGAACATCATTGCTTCCTTACCATAGGAATGAACGATATCAACCAGTTCTTTCGCGAGCGCACATACTTCTATCTGCTGGAACTCGATAAAGTCGCGGAACTCTTTGCTCGGCACACGGAACATGCTATTGTGGTATCCCTGATCGACAATAAATTCCGGCCGGAATTTATATCCTGCCCACTTTTCAAATTTCTCTAAAATGTATGGGCTCACACTCGCGCTATATCCAAACCACTCAACGTATTTTTCACGTTTTTTGTCATCAAATGTCAATGTAAACTGATGGAAAAATGTAGTAAAGCGGACAACGTCTATATGAGGATTTTCCTCGCACCATTTCTTAAGCTTTTCTTTTACATATTTCTGGGTTTTCGGTTGTCTCACATCATACGTCAGCTGATGTGGTGTATCTTTCCAATCATTTGTAAGGAAATTGTACATATGCACCGGATCCCAGATTAAAAATGCCAGAAAACTTACCGTATATTCATGATATGGTGTTGTCTGGATCAAAACCTCGCCTGAACCCTCGTCAAATTCCCACTGATCAATAGGAACAACCTCCCCGGTCGTCCGGTCGATTACTTCCCACCAGCGTTTCGGATCATCCAAGGTGTTTACCTTCAGCTGCTCCGTGTGGAATCCTTCCATAAGGCAGATACGAAGACTCTCGCCTCTTGCAGTTACCCGGTTACTGATCAGGTATTCCTGCTGAATCTCATCCGGATTCTGGCTTGCCCATTCATTGTCTTTTCTGGTTGTATAATAAGTAGCATACTTTTTAACTGGCTCTGACAAAAGTGCATCCGGCATTACCGTTCCGTCGCAATCTCTTAATGCATCGGCTCCTAAGAGATTTTTTAAACGTATTGTTTCATCAATGACATCTGCGTCCGTCGGCAGTGTCAATCTTCCCTTCATCAACATTATTTCCTCCAAATCACTTTTGTTCTATTTGTTTATAGCTAGAGTATAATATCTGCAACTGTTGATATCAACGTTTTTGTTGCTCGTTTTGTTATTTTTTTTGCTTTTTTATTACTAAAATACTGTTTTTTTACACTTTTTTGTGTATAATATGCCTAAGGCATCACTTTGCGCCTGCTCTTTTTCGTCTTTTTTACGAAACAGTTTTAAAAATATTGTTTTTTTATATATTTTGCGTAAAAAATGAACAATTCCGAAAATAGTATAAAATTATAATAATTGAGGGGGCTTTCTTTATGAGTAATGAATTTATTAATCTGGATTCCGGCAGCAACACCCGCGAAGACTTCCAGCTTCGCTACATTTCCATCTCCAAGTACGAGGGCGACTGGCAGTCACTCCCGCACACACACCAGTTTTCAGAGCTTTTCTACGTTCTGAGTGGAGAGGGTGCTTTCTATATTGAAGACGATAAGATTCCTGTGAAAGCGGACGATCTGATGATCATCAATCCGCATGTCGAGCACACAGAAAAAACGCTTCCAAATGATCCGATGGAATACATCGTATTCGGTGTCGAAGGACTGGCTTTCTCTTTTATTGATCCGGATCAGGACAACACCAAAGGATACAGCTTCTACAGTTACGGCTCGGACAAGAATCAGTTTATCAATTTTGCACAGTTGATGATGCGGGAATTCCATGAAAAAAAGCCCGGCTTTGAGAAAGTATGCCACGGATTGCTCCAGGTTCTTCTTGTATATATTTCACGCAAGCAAAATCTGTCCGTGATCTCTGACTCTTCCTTCCAGTTGTCCAAGGAATGTGCTCTTGCCAAACGCTATATCGATGTAAATTATGCCCAGAATATTACTCTTGATTCTTTAGCGGAGATTACGCATATTAACAAATTTTATCTGGCACACTCTTTTACAGAATGCATCGGCCAGTCTCCGATCAACTATCTGACCGACCGAAGGCTGGAAGCCTGCAAGGAGCTTCTGACATCCTCGAATCTTTCTGTCGCTCAGGTTGCCTCAAGCGTCGGATTCTCATCCCAGTCCTATTTTTCACAAATCTTCAGAAAAAAGACCGGTATGACGCCGAGACAGTATCGGAATCGCTATGCGAAATAAGCTGTTTTTGTAAGTTTTGCACAAAAAATTGTTTCATTTTTTGTGATGTTTGGCAACACTTTTGGGACAACCCATGCTATTATAATAACCGTAAAAACCCCCCAATACATTATATAAAGTTTTACTATCCCCATAGTAAAATACCTTCTCCTAAAGAACAGCGATCGATAGCTGTTCTTTTACTTTACCAAAAACGCCAGCATCGGCAAATGCCGGCACTGGCGCTTTTTTGAAACGTTTTCCTTACAGTCTTTAAATTTTCTTTCCGCACCTCATCATTTTCTAGTGCACAAAATCAGTAACCAATTCCGACAGCCACTCGGCATCTGATTCATCTAGTCTATAATAACTGCCTTGTACCGCTAAAATACCGCAGCTATCATGACAATATCCTGCTTTTATGCTTTCATCTTTTGTATCAAATACAATATCGATGTCAAAAGGACATTTGTAATCACCGGTCGTTTCACTCATGCGATTTAAGATCGCTTGCATCCGGGAAATTGCTTCTTCGGATAACGGATACCGGTTTCCATTTTTATCAACAAGCACAGCCTGAGTGATATTGTCAATCATATCCTTATCAAAACCCTCATCATCTGCTAATTTTTTCATTTCTTCCACAAGCTTTAAGGACTTAACCCAGATGATTTGCTCATTCTCGTCTTCCTCAATTGTAACATTAACTCTTCCGTCATCAAATGGATCCAGACGCAGATGTATATAATCACTATCTGATGTCAATAAAACAATCGATAAACGATATGCAAGCAAATGAGAATCGGGATTTACGGCCTGTTTCTCCGTGATAACTTTCGCTTTCTCAATTTCTTGTACAAGCGCAATTACAGTATCACTCTCACTGTCAGCCACTGTTATATCATCCCCCGGAGCTTCCCTGGTCACACATAATATATTGCATTCCGGAAATCTTATATTAGTGTCAATGGCAAACTCTGCAGAATCTCCACTTACAGAAATGGGTTTGGGTAATTCTCCCAGCTCCGCATAGGGCGCTAGCCATTCTGGTAGTACGCTCTCTCCTGTATCTGCCTCTGCTTCATGAGATTCAAATGTTGTTTCTCCTGTTCTTTCTTGTTCAGAACTATCGACACTATACTCATCTAAAGCTCCACATCCAGTTAACAATACAAACAGGGTTAAGACAAATAACAAAACACGTTTCATACTATAAGCTCCTTCTTGAATACTGTTGATAAATTCTTACTATAATGTATTTGTATCACAAAATCTCTTCACAATTTGTAATTTGGGGATGAATATAGGAAATTAGCGGATGAATGCATCCTTCTCAGCAATAATGGGAATCAAAATATCTATTACAAAATACTCTGCCGTACGAATCGTGACAAATCCATGATTTTCACTCACAACTTTTTTCATATTTTCTAACCCATATCCATGATGTAATACATTCTTTTGCACATCAAAATCATGTTCCGGTAACGGGTTCTCTGAGTGAATGCGAAACTTACTATTTTCAGTTGTTTCAATTTCTATCAACACTTCCCTCTCCAAGATTTTTATCTTATCATTTGCCTGTAATGCATTATCCAACAGATTTCCCAACACAATGCACAAATCATAATCTTTTATCGGAATCTGTCCACAATCTACATTTAAATGCACACTAAAATGAATATGATTTGCCTCATACACTGTATCATAATTAGTGAGAAAGGAATCTATCACAAGATTTCCTGTATTATACTTTACATAAGTTGATTCCAAATCATCGATTGCAGAATGTGTGTATTCTAATAGTCCTTGCAAATTATTACAGCGAATATATTCCTGAATCGAAAAATAGTGCTTTTTCACATCATGAATAAGTCTACGGTTATTACGATAAGACTCACTCAATTGCTCATACTTTTCCTTCTGAAACCTGATCTGCTGCTCCATTTGTGTATTGGCAAACTTCATTGCTACAAACGCTTGATTATTTTTAATTAAAATAAAGTTAATTACATTAAGAACAGCAAGACTTATAAAAAGGAGATTATAAAACACCGCATCCTCTGCGTATACTTTTTTTAATGGAAGAATACAATAAATTGCCAACGTAATAATGGGTGTGGAAAACAGGAGCATATTATAATTCCATCGAGATATTATACTCTCTCTCTTTCTCACAAACACAATAGATAGACACAAAATAAGTAATACCACTTTAGATCCATTATTCATGGTATTGTACAAAAGATTCATATTTTTCACTTTAAGGAAATCTGGATTGATGACTGATATCAAATAAGTAAAGATAATTTCTCCAACAGAAACTAACATCTGAAAAATACAAGTAGCCAAGATTTTTCCCTGCCAAGAAGATTTATAAAAAAAGCAAAGAAAAAATGTTGTAAATAAACTAATACCCATAGTAATTGCCTTGGCATAAGGCATATTTACCGTTTTTACCAAATATTCATTCAGGAATAACATGAGTTCAGCAACACACAAAAACAAATAATAACTTACGTTACTATATCTTTTCTGTCCTAGAAACATATTATCCAAAAATATGGTAATAATTAGCATATCCAGCAAATATGCACTCAGCATAAGCAAACACGTCATGTATGTAAACCTCCTCGTTTAATTGCAACAACCTGATTCAGATATTGCGACACTAGATTTTTTTTATTTCTTTTACTAACCAAGATTTTTTCCCCATTATCCAAGATAACATCCAACCCATTGAAAAAATGAATATGTGTCAGATTTACTAACACAGTTCTGCTGCAAACATGAAAAGCATGTTCATGTAATAAACTGCTCCATGTAGACAATATCCCTTTCGCATGAATTGTCTTGTCCTTCAAGTGAAACGCAAGTTCCTTATTTTTTGCATCCACCGTTTCCAAATAATAAATGTCATTGATATTGACTATATACTCATTTTCATAACCATCAATAATAGAAACTAGTGTTTTGTTATACTCCATATCAAACAAAACATCATACATTAACTTTTGAATTTCTACATCAGTTACTTGTTTCTGTAAAAAATGATATGGATGAACCTTAAAACTATCCTGCATATATTCCGGATAATTACTCACAAAAACAACTTTAACATCATGATCAACATTTCTTTTTATTCGATCTGCCACATCAATTCCACTCTCGTCCGGCATCTCAATATCAATAAAAATTATCTGGAAAGTATCCCGTGTACAATATTTTTTCTGTAATTCTTTTCCATTTTGAAATTCCTCAACGTGAAAATCACATTCATGAGCAAACGCATAACGCAAAAGCAGTTGTATCATATGTTTACGATCTTTTTCACAATCATCACAAATGGCGATCTTCAGTGTCATGAACCTTCCTCCTTATGCATTCTAGTATATCCTATATTTTACCATCTTGAAATCCGATAACAATAAACGAATCAAAATAATGGATGAATGAACTACTTTCCAGCAAAAGAAGCGCCAGAACCAGCATTTGTCGGTACTGACGCTTCTTTCATAATAAACTTTTATTCAACTCCTTCCATTTATCTACAAATATTCTCGAATTGAAAATCTAGTCTGCTCTCCAACCTTTTCACTCACAAGTTCAAACAAATTCTCCTTTTTCTTTTCTGTTTCCCTATTTTCTACGCATCCGACCTGGAATATGCATTCTTCATCTGATTACTCAGTTCAAACAACACTTTGTCGAGTGTTGCCAAAGCTTCTATCTTTAACATCTCCGCGATCTCCTCATTCGCCTGTTCACGGAGTGCGCGGCGCTTCGCTTCGTCCGGCTCTGCAGCAAGAAGCGCATCATATTTGTTGATCAACTCGTGGCTTTTTGCCAGAACGTGCTCCTGATAACGCTCAATATGGAACAGGGACTTGCGGTACGATGCATCCGCCATCGCGGCGATCATGCGGCTGGTCCAGTAGAAGTTGTCAGTCGACACTTCGCCCGTCGTGTTGCCGAGATATTCCGGCACCTGGTCCACATCTGTGTAGAAAGGCGCAACCACGTTGAACGCATTGGAACCATATGCCACCCACTCGATTGTGCGACAGTCCTCAGCATGATCCGGTCTCATCTGGATGATGGACAGAAAATCGTTGCGGTTGATACCGATGGACCGGTACGCACCCGCCATCGATTTATCGCCATACGGAAGATACGGATCATACGGTGTCCCCTGAAAATGCGCAGAGAGCACATACTTGACATCTTCCACCGTGATCTTCTTCTCCGGCTTCATGCACCAAGGCAGATCATCAGAAAAAGGCGTAAAGTCCGCATTCTCTCCATCCCATGCTTTCGTGTGCGGATTCAGGCAGCGCAGCATATACCATGCACGCGGTGTGTTGTAGACATGGTCAGAATCATCGTGACTTCCGAATATTTCACGCGGATTGACAGATCCGTCCATCGACAGGTTCAGATGGTTCTGCGCAATGAAATCTGCCAAATCCGGTGAGCACATGAATTCCTTCTGTTCACCCAACGCATCTTCGATATCAAATGCATCCATACCGAACTGGTTTGGCATCACAACATACACATCATCCGGCACACGGCGCGCGATCCAGTGATGACCGCCAATCGTCTCAAGCCACCAGATTTCATCCTTATCCTGAAAGGCAATGCCATTCATCTCGTATGTTCCATACTGCTGTAATAATGTTCCAAGGCGCTGCACGCCCTCTCTGGCACTGTAAATGTATGGGAGAACAATGTATACGATGTCCTCCTCTCCGATTCCTCCTGCAACTTCCTCCCTGCCATCTTCTGCCAGCTGATAAGTCACAAGCGGATCCGCTCCGAGCACGCGCGGATTGGACGTGATCGTCTCAGTCGCAGTCATGCCGACATGCGCTGCATTTACGCCACTTGCCGCCCAGATTCCTTCCCCTTTGACTGCATTCGGCATCGCAGTATACTGCAGCGGATTATCCGGTAACGTGATTTTCACATGTGAGATCACGGATTCGTATTCACGTGGCTGCTCATCCGGATGGATAACCGCAAATTTCTTTGGTGTAAAGTGTCCGGCTCCTGAATCATCGTTACGTGCGATCATCGTCGAGCCATCGTAGGAAGCGTTCTTTCCTACCAGAATTGTTGTACATGGCATATGTTAATCCTCCTGCTATTTCAGTATACGTATAAAAACAGGGCGCGATTCCAAGAATCACGCCCCACTTCTGCTCTCTATGATTAGATGTTCAGCAGATCACTGAATACCTTTAATGCGCCGTCTGTCTCGTGAGCAAGCACGCGTTTTGCAAGGACTTTACCAAGCTGAACGCCTTCCTGATCGAAACTGTTGATGTTCCATAAAAATCCCTGGAACATTACCTTGTTCTCGAAGTGTGCAAGTAAAGCACCCATAGACTTCGGATTTACCTGATCTCCGATGATGATGGAAGATGGACGACCACCCTCGAAGTTCTTGTTGCGGTTCTCGTCTGCCTTACCACATGCGAAAGCAACGATCTGTGCTGCGACATTCGCGCAAAGCTTCTGCTGGCTTGTGCTTCCCTGAATATCAACGTCTGTACCGATCTGGCTGTTCTTGTATCCAACGAACTGCAGCGGAACGATATCTGTTCCCTGATGCAGTAACTGATAGAAGGAATGCTGTCCGTTTGTTCCAGGCTCACCGAAGATAACCGGACCTGTCACATAGTTGATCGGATCACCGAAACGGTTGACGGACTTACCGTTGGACTCCATATCCAGCTGCTGTAAATGTGCCGGGAAGCGGCTGAGTGCCTGTGAATAAGGCAGTACAGCGGTGCTTGGGTATCCGAGCACGTTACGCTCATAGACACCGATCAAAGCGTCAAGCATTGCTGCGTTCTTCATAACATCATCATTTGCTGCAAGCTTATCTTCCTCTGCTGCTCCGTCTAAGAAATCTGCGAATACTTCCGGTCCGAAAGCCAGTGATAATACGGCTCCGCCGACAGCAGATGTAGAAGAATAACGTCCACCGATGTAATCATCCATAAAGAAAGCTGCCAGATAATCATCACTCTTAGCGAGTGGAGATGTCTCACTTGTTACAGCGATCATATGGTTCGAAGGGTTCAGTCCTGCATTCTTTAATGCGTCCTTAACGAAAGACTCGTTTGTTAATGTCTCAAGTGTTGTACCTGACTTAGATACAAGTACGAAGATCGAATGTGCAACATCGATGGAATTCAATACTGCTGCTGCATCATCAGGATCTACGTTACTGATAAATTTGGCTTCCATCTTGAATGTATTGTTCTTCTTAGCCCAGTTCTCTAATGCAAGATACATCGCACGAGGACCAAGGTCACTACCACCGATACCAATCTGAACAACAGTTGTAAATTTCTCACCTGCCGCATTCGTAATCTCACCAGCGTGAACCTTGTTCGCGAAATCTGCGATGCGGTTCTGCTGCTCTACATAGAATGCACGCTTATCAACACCGTCTGCGGTAACAGCATCACCGAGCTGTCCACGTGTCATATGATGAAGAACCAGTCTGTTCTCTCCTGTGTTGATCACTGCTCCGTTGTAGAGTTCCTTAAACTTATCCGCAAGCTGAGCCTCGTCAGCTAACTTAACAAGTGCTGCAAGTACGTTATCATCTACTGCTTTTGCAGCATAGTTATAAGTAAAGCCTGCTGCCATCGGGATGCTGTAATTCTTTACACGCTCCGCTCCGTTCTCACCGGTCATAACCTCTGCAAGATTGACCTTTGCGGTATCCTTCAGCTCCTGATAGGATGCAAGTGTATCCAAATTGTTCCAGGTAACCATGGTCGTTCCTCCTTAAATCTATCCCATTCTCTTTTAATTATTTGTAACCTCTGTGATTATACTATTAAATTCTGTCAAGTTCAAGTCCTCCTATTTATAAGAAAAAGCAGCATTGACGCATGTTTCCATGAATCAATGCTACTATATGTGATTGCTTTAAAAGCAATCATGTAACGTCCGCCTTCGCGAAGCGAACTTTTATGGCCAGATGTTCCAATTTAGATAAGTCCCTGCACAAGAATAATTAAAATCAATATTGGCAATATAAATTTAAAATACGGGTGCAGCCACCGCGCAATCTTAATGCCTTTACCGGTATTCGTTTCCTCGAGATAATTGTCAAATCCCCATCCCCACTTCGTCACGCAGAACAGGAGATAAACGAGCGATCCGAGCGGCAACAACAGATTGCTGACGATGAAATCCTCGCTGTCCAGCACATCCCTTGCGCCGATCAGATGCAGATCACTCCAAATATTGTAGCCAAATATGCAAGGCAGACTCGCGATCAGAATCACGATACAGTTAATCCATGCTGCCCTATTGCGGCTCCATCCAAACATATCCATACAAAAGGACATGATATTCTCAAATACTGCTATAATCGTAGAAAAGCTTGCAAATGTCATAAACAGGAAGAACAGGGTTCCCCAGATTCTTCCGCCCGCCATATGAACAAACACGTTCGGCAGTGTCACGAAGATGAGTGACGGACCGGCCGTTGCCTCGACACCGTAGCTGAAGCATGCCGGGAAAATGATCAGACCTGACATGATTGCAACAAACGTATCGAGTGCACAGATTCTGGCGCCTTCGCCGGCAAGCGAATGATCTCTTCCCATGTAGCTTCCGAAGATTTCCATCGCCGCCACACCCAGACTCAGGGTGAAAAAGGCCTGATTCATCGCTGCCGATATCACGTTTCCAAATCCGACCTGCTTTACTGTCGTCAGGTTCGGAACCAGATAGAACCTGATTCCCTCCGCTGCCCCGGAAAGCGTAAAACTGTGTACCGCAAGCACAATGATCAGCACAAGAAGTGCAGACATCATGACTTTGCTGACTTTCTCAAGTCCGTTCTGTAACCCTCTGCTGCATACAAGGAATCCTGCGAGTACCGTCACGACCATCCAGAATGTCATCTGCTTCGGATCCGCCAGAAGATTACTGAATACAGCTCCGGTCGCCTCAGCATCCATTCCAGCCTTAAATTCTCCGGTCAGAAATTTGTAAAAATAAGTGACCATCCATCCGGATACGGTCGTGTAATACATCATAAGCATCACGCATCCGAAGATGGCTACCCAGCCGTGCAGATGCCACTTGCTGCCCGGCTTCTCAAGCGCCTGATACGCCTGAACAGCGCTTTTTCTGCTAGCGCGTCCAACCGCAAATTCCATCGTAAGTACCGGAAGTCCCATGATCACAAGGAAGATCAGATACAGCAGCACAAACCAGCCGCCTCCGTTCTGCCCCGCAACATACGGGAAACGCCAGACGTTTCCGATTCCGATTGCACACCCGGCGCTCACAAGCAAAAATCCCAGACGCGATTTAAATGATTCTCGTTTCATATAAAATGGTATCCCCTTAGTATTTGTTATAAAAATCCGTCGCACTCGTTCTGTGCAACAGGTGATTGTCACCCTGCGTTTTATGGTCTACGCATTGCACAACTCTGTGACAACTTCGTTGATCACCTTGCCGTCTGCCTTGCCTTTAAGTTCCGGCATAATGGTCTTCATGATCTGTCCCTTGTTCTTAGTCGCAATCACATCGGCAAATTTCTCCTGTACAATCGCAACGACTTCCTCCTTAGAAAGAAGCTTCGGTGCATACTCCTGCATGATATCGTGACGTTTCTGATACTCAGCGATCAATTCCGTACGATCCTTCGGACAGGAATCAATCTGCTCCTGAACCGTCTTAAGTTCCTTCATGATCGTTGTGTTGACCATGTCCTCCGGAATGTTATCGCGGCATCCTGCGTCGATTGCATTCTTCTTCACTGCCGAAACAAGGGAAGAGATTGCGTCTTTGCGCTCTTTGTCATGTGCCTTCATTGCTGCGATCATGTCTTTTTGTAATTGTTCGATTGTCATTGTATTTTCCTCCTGAAATTATTATTCTAATTTTCGACCATTCTCTCGCGATCCATGATTTTCCCAATCGCAAGTGCAACGGTCCAAGTCTTTCACAAGATTCACATCATCTTAAATCCGTACCGCTCCAGGTCCACCTTGCCATCCTGCACTTCGATTCCATCCGCTTCAAGTCTTCGCGCCTGCTCCCCGGCTCCGCCGAAAGCGAACGCTCCCGACAATTCTCCCTTCGCATTCACCACGCGAAAACACGGGATATGTTCCGGATCCGGATTCTTGTGTAACGCATTGCCCACGGCGCGTGCCATCTTGCGGTCACCTGCCATCTCTGCCACCTGTGCATAAGTCGCAACGCAGCCCTTCGGAATCTTCTTGACCGCCTCGTAGATGCGCTTCGTCGGGCTGTCCGTCACAAGCTCGTAACTGAGCGCGATCATGCGCCGGATCTCCTCGTCCGGAATGCTTCCATCCAGGATCACGGTGTTCCAATGCTCCTTATTCTGATGGTACGCCGGAATGACTGCCGCGTATGCGCCGCGCCAGATTTCCCTCCAGTCGGCATCCACTTTCAGATTCAGATTGATTGATCCGTTCCGCTCGTATGTCCACAGGAACGCTTTGTCGCTTCCCTTGACCCGGACAAGCTGCCAGTTGTCATCATGAAAAGGCGCTGCCTGATACGTGTCCGGAAACGAAAGTCCATATGCGAGCGCTTCGTCTCTTGTTGTCATAATTTACCCCTTAAAAAGAGATCGTGTGATCATGCGGCGTCCACACGCAGTCTCTCGTGATTTCCTCAAGCGACGCAACACCACACATCTTCATCGTATCTTCCAGCTCGCTGCCGATCTTGTCAATGTAACTCTTGACGCCTTCTCGCGCGCCACCGTACACCGCAGTCACGAATGGCCTTGCAATAATCACTGCATCCGCGCCAAGCGCCAATGCCTTAAAGACATCGGTTCCCGAACGGATTCCACCATCCACGAAGATCTTCATGGAGCCATCCACTGCATGCGCGATGTCTTCCAGCACTTCGGCAGTTGCCGGACACTGATCCAGCACACGTCCACCGTGATTTGACACAACGATCGCAGACGCGCCTGCTTCTTTTGCCTTCAAAGCGCCTTTTGCAGTCATAACGCCTTTTACGATAAAAGGCACACCTGCGGTCTGCGCAACCTCATGGAGTTCCTCCACGGTTTTGCTGCCCGCCGGCGGATCCAGATTCTTGAGGAACGGAAGTCCCGCTGCATCCACATCCATCGCTACCGCGAAAGCACCAGACGCATGCACCATCTTCATCTTCTCACGGATCGTCTCGATGTTCCAAGGCTTCACAGTCGGAATGCCGAGTCCGCCAGCCTTCCTGATTGCCTCTGTGGCCGCGACCATTACGTTGCCATCTGTGCCGTCGCCGGTGAATGCAGCGATACCAAATTCCGCACACGAAGAAACCAGTATATCATTATAGGAAATGTCGTTTAAACAATCGCCATAATGCAACTGCACCGCGCCAACCGGTCCCGCGAAAAACGGATACTTGAAGCTTTGACCGAACAGATGCAGACTTGTGTCAACCGGCCGGTTCTCAGCGATCGTGTCCATCTGCACACGGATTTCCTTCCATTTATCATAATTGCGTTTCGCGGTATCCCCGACACCTTTCGATCCCGGTCCCGGCATCTGGCTCCCGCACGCGCGCCCGTTGCACTCATTACAGGCTTTGCAGTAATTTCCGATACGGCCTCTCGCCGCCTCGATACATTCTGCGTAGTTCATCATGCTACCTTCTTTCATTTATTGCTTCCGTAACGATTCAGACTCCCACCACACATTCACGAAAACGCACGAGGCAAAATCGTTACCCTATGAATTAGACTAGCATCCTGAATTAAGAAAGTCAATATCATACAAATAAGGCGCACAGCCATCTCCACACAAAGGAATCCGACCATGCGCCTTATTTATTCTTAACGATTCAATTCTATTATCTATTCTACATTCTTGAGTGCCTGATCCATCGGAATCTTCTTGATTCTCTGGAAGTCAAGAAGCATAACAATCACGTATCCGATCAGCACGAACGCGAACATCTTCACGTAACTGATCGTCTCCATATGGAAGCTAAACCAGCCGCTGTATGTCATAAGAATCTCCTTCCATGCGAAGTTCATAACCCACACCCCGACCGCCACCGTGAGTACATCGATGACAAGCATAACGATTGTGGTCGAAAGCAGATAGAGACTTGCAATCTCGCGGTTCTCGTAGCCAAGAATCTTCGTCATGGAGATCGCATTCTCATTTTTCTCGATGATCAGTTTCGTCAGAAGATAGATCATCGCCATGGACAACAGGATACACAACACCTGGAAATACTGCATATACGAGCCCATCGAGAGATCCAGCTGGTCACACATCTTCGTGATGTCACGCTTGGTGATCGTCGAAGCGATCATATTGCTGTCAATATCCGTAATCTTCGAATCGGAGAAAAAGCCGGAAAATGCGTCATCATCCAGATCAAACACTTCGCGATACTGATCGATCGGCATAAATACCGCGATTGACTGGCACTTATCATAAATTCCACAAACCTTAAAGTTGTAAGTGTCGTCCGTATATTTCTCTTCCAATTTGATGGTATCGCCAATCACAATTCCATACTTATCCGCGTATGAATTGGAAATATACACTTCATTCTTCTCAAGCGATTCCAGATCCGAAATCTCGATGTATCGACTGTCATCCACAACGCCGTATGTCGAAATCTCCTCGTCCAAAGCGTCTGACCGCTTCACGAGCGACTTCATCGCAAAGTTTTCTGCATCCTTATTATCCGTCGTTACGATCGAACCATCCGCGTTCTGATAGGTTTTCAGCACATACTGATACTTCGTAAACATAAGGTTCGACGCATGCTTCTGATAATAAGTAAGTGTATCCGGCATACCGACTGCCATCGCCAGCATCACCATGATAAAACAGATGCCGACAAACAGGATCAGATAATTTGATATATTCTGGAACATGATACGCACACGGAAGCGGCTCATAAACTTCCAATGAGGAAGACGGATCGCCTTTTTCCGCTTGGATTTCTTTAAGTCATGACGCAGAAACTGCAGCGGAGTATGTCGCAGCATGCGCACGATAACGATCAGATTGACCACAAACATCAGGATGATCGGAACCACCGTCGTCTTCACGAACGCATCCGGATTCCAGATTGTTTCATAGGTCGGCAGACTGTAGCTGTTGTAATACATGCCTACCACCACGTTTTTGAATACGGTATAACCCAGAATATTTCCGACGATTGCCGCCAGAAATGTCACGATCACCGGCATCGACAGGTAATGGCGCACCAGCTCGCCGCGCGTGTAACCCGATGCGCGGAGCGTACCGATCGTCGAAGATTCTTTTGAAATCGTATTGCTGATCGTCACACCGAAGATAAAAGCGATAATGATGATCAGGATGTCAAGGATCACACCGCCCATCGACATATCCGATCCCATATCGTCGGTTGCGAAGTTGATCGCCGGATTGCCGTAACTCGGGACATAATCCTTGAGTTCGTTGCCATGCAGCATTGTCTGTGCAGCAAGCACCTTGCGGAAGTCATCGGACAATGCCTTCTCTTCCTTCTCGTCTGCAGGCGCATCCTTATATTTCCAGGCATATGCATAATGGATGGATTCCCCTAACCGGTCAAAGCCCTCATCTGTGACCATCGCCACATCAAACTTGATCGCATCAAATATCAGATCCGTTGTCTTCTCATGAAGCGTCGAATAATTGACGTACGCAATCAATCCAACCACTTCAAATTTCTCACCACCCACGCGGATCGTGTCACCGACTTTCATGTCGACATTGTCCGCATGCATACGATCCACCGCGATCTCATTCTCATTCTCCGGCAGCCGTCCGTCCAGCACACACGCTAAGTTTATATTATCGGTTTTGGCAAAAACGCGCACGGTTCCATCATTCTTGCCGTCATTGTTGTTGTCTTCCTTCTCATTTCGGAAGAAATTCTCGTAAATTATAACCGGAACGTCGCTCGCATCTTCTTCCTCCTTGCCAGTAATTGCAGACATATCCACCTGCTCGCCACTCTCCACATCCTTGATCAGATCCGAGTCTGCTTTCTCGCTCCACTCGAAATGACCGTCCTCACGCTCATACTTCGTGACGCTTTCGTCCGCAGCCTTCATCATACTTTCATTTGCAACATACATTCCCGATACGAATCCGATCGTCAGCACAAGAAACGCAAACACAATCAGATACTTTTTCCAATCCCCGATCAGTTCTTTGGGAATACGCTTGATCAGAGGGTTAACTGTTCTCTTCTTCATAATGCCCCCTTACCACTCGATATCCGCTGCCGAGATCTTGTGCTCATTGATGTCGTTGTGACGTACCGCTCCATCACGAAGCTTGATAATGTGATCTGCCATATTCCGGATGGCTTCGTTGTGCGTTACCATAATGATCGTGTTTCCGTACTTCTTATTGACATCCTCAATCAACTTCAAGATTTCCTTCGAAGTGTTATAATCGAGCGCTCCGGTCGGCTCATCACAAAGCAGAATATCCGGATTCTTCACGATCGCACGTCCGATTGAGACACGCTGCTGCTGTCCACCGGACAACTGATTCGGCAGCTTGTGGCGATGCTCATACAAACCGAGCGTATGCAGAAGTTCATCAATATCCAACGCATTATCTGACAGGTACGCGCCCACCTCGATATTCTCCTTCACATTCAGGTTCGGAATCAGATTGTACATCTGGAACACATAACCGAGATGTTTTCTGCGGTACTGCGTCAACTTCTTCTCACTCATATCCTCAAGCTTGTCGCCCGCGATCGAGATATAACCGGAGTCCGCGTGATCGATTCCTCCGATAATATTAAGCAGTGTCGATTTGCCCGAACCGGACGGTCCCAAAAGCACACAGAATTCGCCTTTTGCCACAGAAAAATTCATCCCGCGCAACACTTCCTGCCTGGTTTCGCCGCTGCCGAAACCTTTCTTTAAATCTACAATTTCCAAAAATTGATCCGTATTGTTTCCCATAAATACTCCCTTCTTTACTTGCTCCTTCAATAAACTAAAAATGCAATCAGGAGTTAGTCCTAACTAATCCTAATTGCATTATAGCAAACCACAACATATGAGCAAGTATTCAAATGATAATCTTTATCATTAATTTCTTTTTTGGGAAATTGTGGAAATATTCTATTGAATCCCCTATGATTGTTGTCGATTATTGCGAAACATCCGCGGACTTTTTTCGAAATAATCATAAAGTCCCACGCATAGCAAGGAAAATTTCATATATCCGTTCCTCTCATAAAGCCACAAAAACACTTTATCTGTGTCTTTCACGCGGACAAGCTGCCAGTTTTCATCATGAAAAGGCTCATTCTTCACTATCGAATAAGAAAATGCGGAGAAAGTGTATACTCCTTGCCTCCTGCCCAGACTTTGACGTTTATCCGGTAATCCCCCGCTGTAAGTTCTCCATATAAATTGGACCAGTCATATTCGTGAGATACCGGCTCGTCCGAAGGAATAATAATTCCAATATCTTCAAATCCAACATCGTTTTTGGCATCCAGTTTCTCCCACTGGTCACCGGTCTTCTTCTCAATGGAAAAATACTCTCCTGTCATATATTCGCCCTCAAGCTGCGGATCGTATCGCGTGAATTTCACCGTTGCGGCAGTATCAGAAACTTTTGTAACAAGCGCCTCTACTCCAATTTTATCGCTGGAAGCGTCATCATCATATACCCCGATCGCGCCTGACTGCTCGGCAGGATCATACTGCAGAGTTTCGAGGATCTGCATGACTAAGCCGCCATAAGTCATAGAAAGCGAGCATGACTCGCCGCCTTCGATTGCAGGTTCTTCCACTGTAGCATCATCCACCGTCAAATCAGTATTTTCTGTCGCAGCATCTCGAACCGCTGAATCTGCACGATCATCATCCACTTGTACATTCCACCACGCATCCACTTCACTTGCTAATGCTACGATTTTCTCATCGTCGCCATGAAACGCAACAAACGACCATATCTCACTTCCGTCATAGTAACCGACATTCGCTTCAACTCCGGCAATCTTCCACTTCTCTTCTTTCAGTCCAGTTCCGCATACGCCAAAGGTATCCTGATAGCCGACTTCCACGTAACCCTTCTGTCCCTTCGGATAGAACTGGATGCCATAAGAACTGCTGAGCAGCGCATCATCCCCGACCGGGCACAGGCGATACTCCCATCCTTTTGGAATCGTCAATGTAATGGAACCGTATGGGCCCTCCTGCGTCACGGTCGTGCCTTGCAGCTTTTGTGAATCCGTTTGATCGAGTCCTTCATCCACATCTTCTGTTCCGTCAATCGTCGCCTCTGTCTGATCTACGACCGGCTGCGTACTGTCCAGCGGAAGCGTTGCTATGCCGCCGCATCCGGTTACTGTAATTACCATCGCCCCTATGATCAACAAATCTGCTATATGAGTATTCATAAAATGTTTTCTCATCGTATTATCCTCCTCTTTTCCACGGTCAGATCCTCTTTCTATTTTGTAAGTGTCACAGAGGTATTCTTTTGTTGCATCGAATCTTAATTTCCACAGGGCTTTTTTCTTTATATTTTCAAACTACTCTCAATAATTATTCGTACCAACAAATACTTCATATATTTTCTGATATCGATATCCCTTTTTCACAATTGTTGTATCTGGTACAATTACTTTCAAATCTACCAACTGATTTATTATTTTTGACACAACATTTACGGATACTCCGGACATTTCCTGCACTTCTTTTTTGGTAAAAACAATTTGTTTCATGATAACAGGCATTATTCTGTATATAGAATTTCCTTTGAACACTTTAATTGTTTCCATATCGTTCTTGTATATCTCTTTGATTCTTTCAAGTTTATAAATATACGAATTACACTGATCAATAACGCATTGCAGAAAGAATTTAATATATCCTGTCACATTGCCCCTTCTACATTCCATTAGATTTCTTTGATAAGATGGTTTATACAATTCAAGGATCTCTGACATATACAAAATAGGTGTGCCTTCATCTAACATTGACATTTGTACTGGAATCAAAGCTCTCCCTAATCGTCCATTTCCGTCTTTGTAAGCATGTATTGTTTCAAACTGCATATGAGATAAAGCAACATTTACCAACAAAGGATCTACAAATTCATCATTCATATAATCATACAAATTCATAAGTAATCCATACACCTCTTCCGGAATTGGAGGTATAAATGTTGCGCTCTCCATTGTACACCCTCTAGGGCCGGTCCAATTCTGCGTGATTCTGATTTTGCCCGGAGTCTTCTGTGATCCTCTAACGCTATCCAATATAATCCTGTGCATTTCATTCACAAGTTCATAATTTATTTTTTCTCCTGATTGAAAACGAGTTTGTGCATATTCAATTGTCCTTTTCAGATTTTGAATTTCCTGACTATCATCACTTTTTTCCATATATTTTAAATAATATATTTCATCCTGTGAAATTTGCGTTCCCTCAATCTGTGTTGATTTGTAACTTTCATTTAAAATAATAGAATCTAAAAAAAAACCAGCATCAAATTCCAATGAATTTAACATTGATTTATATTCGCCATATTTTACATTTGCTTCCGCAATTAATTTTAGCAATTCTTTGTCTATTTTATACTCTAACGGCATTTTTTTCGCTTTATATGGTTCCATTTATCCCACTCCTTTTCATTCATAGTGATATTATACCTTTTATAGTGCAAAAAATCACTGTTTTTTGAAAAAACAGTGATTTTTTGCTTATCTAATGCAGATTTTTCACTATATTTACATCTTACACATAAAATTACCTGCGCCCCAGCGCAAAAATTTCTTCACCTGCATCCCACTACCCGGTGGCAGTTTTCATATGAATGCTACTATTGTAATTGGTCAACCTCATGATTGTCAAGGAAATGCTTTAAATCATGGTTGACACATTGAATTCTTTGTTCTAACCTATGAGTTGCGAATTTTACATATTTAATCCGAAGGTATAATCATGAGAAATAAATCAATCACAAAATCAACGAAAAAAGCCGAGTCCATCGCTCACATATACAACAACGTCGATCTGCGCAAGCTGCTGATCCCAATCATCATCGAGCAGCTCCTCTCATCCCTGATGGGAACCGTCGACACCATGATGGTCAGCAACGTCGGCTCCGCCGCAATCTCCGCGGTCTCGCTCGTCGACTCGATCAACATATTAGTCATTCAGGCACTGTCCGCGCTTGCCGCCGGAGGCGCGATCCTCTGCTCCCAGTATCTGGGCAGTCACAATGAAAAAGGCGCCAATAACGCGGCGCGCCAGGTACTTTATGTTATGGCACTCTTGTCGACCGCATTGTCTGTCGTATGTCTGGTGTTCCGTTATCCGTTACTGCGCGCCATCTTTGGTGCCGTAGAAGCAGACGTTATGCGCAACTCACAGGTCTACTTCCTGTTCACGCTGCTTTCGTTCCCGTTCATCGGTCTCTACGATGCCGGTGCTTCGATCATGCGTGCACAGAACAACAGCCGCACTCCGATGATCATCTCCGTTGTCTCAAACTTCATGAACATCGGCGGCAACGCGATCCTCATCTTCGGCTGCAACATGGGTGTCGAAGGTGCTGCAATCTCGACACTGATCTCACGCATTTTCTGCGCAGTTGCTGTCATCTGGATACTACGCATGGAAGATCAGATACATCCATTGAAAACCTATATTTTCCATTCCCGGAAAACGCCATCGGTTCAAGGTGTCCAATTGGACACCCCTGCAAGTATCGCTCCAATCCGCGTCCGCAACTACCTTGCGATCCGCCCGGACTGGTTAACTATCAAGAAAATTCTGCTGATCGGTATCCCGTCCGGCATCGAGAACAGCATGTTCCAGTTCGGTAAGCTCGCGATCCAATCGACCGTCTCCACCCTCGGAACCGTTGCAATTGCGGCACAGGCGATGACCAACATTCTCGAGAACTTAAACGGTATCGCAGCGATCGGGATTGGCATCGGACTCATGACCGTCGTCGGCCAATGCCTCGGTGCCGGTCGCAAGGACGAAGCCATCTATTATATTAAGAAGCTCTCCTGGCTGGCAGAGATTGTCATTATCGCAAGCTGCCTGCTCGTGTTCTCTTTGACCAAGCCAATCACCATGCTCGGTGGAATGGAAAAAGCCAGCGCCGATCTCTGCTTCTCCATGGTCGTATTCATCACGATTGTAAAACCGATCTCGTGGGTGCTTTCCTTTGTTCCTGCTTACGGAATGCGAGCAGCAGGCGATGTCAAGTTTTCCATGATCACCTCCTGCTGCACGATGTGGCTTTGTAGAGTAAGCTTATGTATTTACTTATGCCGCGTATGGGGCTTCGGACCGATTGCCGTATGGATCGGCATGTTCGCCGACTGGAGCGTGCGCGCGGTCATCTTCACGCTGCGCTTCCACTCGCGCCGCTGGCTGAACCACCATGTCATCGATTAGTAATCGCGCTCAAAATGCTGGTAATCCTTAGAGTGTGTCCAATCGCCACCCCAAGTGAACCCATGCTCCTTGAACAGTTTGTAACATAGATCCTCATGATCGATCTTGTGCGGGAAATCCTTGCTGCGATCCACATAGTCCGCGCCGTTCGCCGGCTCGATGGAAAGCTTTCCGTCCACCGTCTTCACATAAGGATTGTAACGCGTGTTGATATCCACCGCCATCCCAAGCCCATGCTTGGAGATGCGCGTCGTGTGTGAAATGAACCGGAAATTGAACGCCGAAGAATTGTTGTCACTCATCGAAGCTTCGTCATCCGCATCGTATTCATCCACAAGGCGGACTTTCTCGATCGGATAATCCGCCTTATACAATTCCTCGAAAATCGCAAGCACATCATCGGCAATCGCCTTATTTACAACGAGCTCGCCGTCCTTCGCTTCCCCGTCAAATCCCATATGCCGCACATGCACGTAGCGCAGATCCTCGCGCGGAACCGTGCAGTCTTCCTTGTAAGATTTCCCCTGCATCTTAGCAAAGATGTCGTCCGGAATCTCGGAAATATAGAAATCATCAGCATAAGAAGCTTCCGGAGTTTCTGTATCGGATTTTCTGTCAGATTCTGTACCGACTGTATCTGTTACCTTCTCTTGTGTCTCCTGCGGCACTTCTTCTGAATCTCTGTCAGCAACAAGCTCGCTCTCCTGCACCACCTTCTCCGATGCATTCTCCGTCTCTGTGTTCACTTCACTATGTTTGTTATTTTTTATCATGCGGCTTCCCACCACCGCGGCTCCCGCCGCAAGGATGAACGCGAGTGCAATCATAATTTCTTTTCTTTTATTCATAAACTACTCCCTGCATCAACTCCACAAGAAACACTTCATACAGAATGTGCATGCTACTTCTTCTCCAATGCTTCTTCCAGATTCTCAACCACGATGCGCAAAGCTTTCAATCTCGCATAATGCTTATCATTGGACTCCAGAATGTGCCAAGGCGCATACGTCGTGCTCGTCTTCGCAATCATCTCGTCCACAGCCACCTCATACGCATCCCACTTCTCGCGGTTGCGCCAATCCTCGTCCGTAATCTTCCACTGCTTCTCCGGCGTGTTCTGCCGCTCCGTAAAACGCGCCAGCTGCGTATCCTTATCAATATGCACCCAGAACTTGATCACGATCGCACCCCAATCCGTCAATTCCTTCTCAAACTCATTGATCTCATTGTATGCGCGCTGCCAATCGTTCTCACTGCAGAAACCTTCCAGCCGCTCCACCATCACGCGGCCGTACCACGTGCGATCAAAGATTGCAAAATGCCCGGTCTTCGGCAGACGCACCCAGAAACGCCACAGATGATGACGGCTTTTCTCATAAGGCTTCGGACTCGCGATCGGAATCACCTCATATCCGCGCGGATCAAGCGCCGCTGTCAGACGCTTGATATTACCACCTTTGCCGGCAGCATCCCAGCCCTCGTAGGCAACGATGATCGGAATGTGACGCCGATACGCCTGATTATGCAGATCGTGGAGCCGCGCCTGCAAAGCTTTCAACTCCTTCTTGTACTCCTCCGGCTCAATCGAAACACTTAAATCCACTTCCGACAACTTCGGCATTTTCTTGAGCGGAAATGTATTCTGGATCAGCGGCACCGTGAGCGCATGATTCTTGAGTGCCATATCAATGCCCGCCACGATCGTCTCCATAATCTGCAGCTCCGCCCATTTCTTCGCTTTCGCATCGATCACATACCAAGGCGAACTTGAAGTTGTCGTGTCCTCGAGAAATGTGTCATAAACCTCGTAGCACTTGTCATAATGCTTGTTCTCCCAGAGGTCAAAATCATCCACCTGCCAGGCCGTATTCTTCGAATCCAGAAGGTTGTCCAGGCGTTTCCGCTGCTCCTTCTTACTGATATGGAAGAAGAATTTTAGCACCAGATAACCGTTATCCGTCAGGCCTCTCTCGAAACGCCGCACACTTCCGATTCGCTCCTTATACAGCTTCGCATCCATATGATCCATCAGCACATCGTGACAGATCTCCGACATCCAACCGGAATCCATAAACAGGAACCGGCCCGCCTCCGGAATCTGCTCCATAAAACGCGTCAGAAACGGCTTACGCTTCTCCTCCGCGGTCGGCGCATGCATCGATACTGCCGTAAAAAAGCGGGGATCAAGCTCCCTGATCACACGACCTAAAAGTGTGCCTTTGCCTGCGGCTCCCCAGCCCTCAAACAAAATCAGTACCGGGAGATTTTTCTCCTTCATCTGCATCTGTTGCGCAAAAAGCCGCGCGTGCGCCTGTTCCAAACGCTCGTGCAGCTCCTCTTCCTCCGGTTTCAATAATGCCTTGTAATTCTCAATCATGTAAAAACCCTCCTTATGTACTTGTCACTTTCCCAACTGTTACCTACATTATATCCATTATGCAGTACAAATACTTTGTTTTACATCAATTCGACTAAAAACATTTCGTACAGATCATCTTCTCCTTGCAGAAGCGGCGAATTCTCGCCTCCACCATTCGTCGAGCGCCGCATCGCTGCGTAAGAATCCTCTCCCGCAGTAACCAGGTCAAACGCCGAAAACGTACATCCATGCTCCTGCGCAATCCTGCAAAAAGCCGACACCGGATTCTTCATCTCACGCGTTGCAAGTAATGCCTGCGCCAGTTCCGGATTGGAACGCGCCTCCACTTTTAAATTTTCTAATTCGTCGTAGATGTTCATAATATAGCCTCCTTCAATCCTTCGATTTTATCCCCTCAGCTTATACTATTAATTGTTAGTGTAAATATTCATCCACGGTCTGTCAAGCGAATTAGTTTTCTTCAAATCCGCGATTCAAAAACTCGTTCCACTTCGCGTTCGTATCCTCCAGCTCATGCTTCTTCATAATCCGGTTCCGGTCGCTGAGAATCGCTAACATCTCATCCACAATCTCCGCCATCGGCAGCTTCTTATAGTGCGACAGATACCCCATCATCCGCTGCGCCGTCCAATCCGTGTTCATCCAGCCACTTCCCTGCCTTCTGGCAGGTAGAACATTTCGGGTAACAAATAAAAAGCATAGTCTCTCCTCCTTACGCAATCGCATGCAAAACATCCGCTATACCTTACACCCAGTATAGCGGATATCCATCAAAAACGCATCCCACACTTCGGGCAAAATTCAAAATCTTCCGCCGTCTCATATCCACAATTGCTGCAACGCTTCACGTCCCTGCTATAACCGCCCCGGTTCACCAGTCGCAGATGTTGCGGCGATATCTCAATCTGCTCACCGCGCGCGATTGCCTTGCCAATCTCCGGATCCAATTCATACAACGTACCACAACAGCTCGTCTGCACATAATAATGCTTGTTCCATTTAAAGCACGGAATCAGAAAAAGCGACAGCACTGTATAAGTCATAAACACCTGATATCTGCCGTACTTCCCGCATACGTCACAGATCACCGTCTGCACAAAATCAAAATCTTTTCTTCCGTCCGTAATTCCCATCATAAAAACCATGTTCTTACCCTGCTATTTTCGCCCACTCTGCTTCCTTAAATCCAACCAATACAGTATCGCCCGTTACCAAAAGGGGACGCTTCACAAGCATGCCATTTGTCGCAAGAAGCTGCAACTGCTCGTCCTCACTCATCGCCGGAAGCTTGTCCTTTAACTGCATCTCCTTGTATAACATTCCACTTGTGTTAAAAAACTTCTTTAACGCAAGCCCGCTCATCTCATGCCACCTCTTCAGTTCCTCATACGTTGGATTATCCTCCACAATATGACGCTCCGTGTATTCCATTCCATGTTCCTCCAACCATTTTCTCGCCTTCTGGCAGGTAGAACACTTCGGATAACAAATAAAAAGCATAATTTTTCCTCCTTATCTTCACTTACTCAGCCACATGCAAAATATCCGCTATACGTCATTCGTATAGCGGATCGTATTTCTATTACACGCCACGGGTTTCTCCATTACATTTTAATGCAATATGCTAAAATATATTATATCTTATACGCGACTTAGCATGCAATCCTCTTTTTTGTATAGTAAAAGACACCCACACAATTACTGCATGAGTGCCTTTCAACCGTAATCAATACGGTTCTCTCCGTACAAGTATATTACTATACCGCACAAATTATTACAACCTTTAGAACACTTTTTTTTAGACCTTTTAAGTGCTATTTATTATGCTTTTTTTGATTAAAAAGAATTTTTGCGCCAACTACAAACATATATACTTTTTTTCGCAGCTTGATTATTTTTTCCCTTTCTACATTAATTCTTATCCTCTCCAAAGCCCCGATTCAGAAAATCATTCCACTTCGCATTCGTGTCTTCCAACTGATGCTTCTGCATAATCCGGTTCCGGTCACTGAGAATCGCCAGCATCTCATCCACAATCTCCGCCATCGGAAGCTTCTTGTAATGTGATAAATATCCCATCATCCGCTGCGCTGTCCAATCCGTATTCAGATTTAGCGAAATCTGCTCACAGAATTCCTGTGGATAGCCTCGATTGAGGAGCGTGTTATATAGTTCCATTGATTTTGGTGTTCTGGGTTTCATTTTTATTCCTTTTGCAACAATTATCCTAATGTTTTGAGAACACTTTAGAGAATAGGAATATCCATTTAAATAACTACTATTCTTTTAAACCTGGTTATCAGGATTATATTTTTGATTTCTTACAGCACGCTTAAAGTAGGCTATTAACCGATCTTTTCTCTCATTAAAGAAAGATTCGGTTGGAACAGCATGTCCATCAACAATGGTTTTATTATTTACAAATAAATCAATTGCTTCGTCAAAAATCCATCCAGTCAGTTTCTCGCTAGGAAAAGCCCCTATTGTTTCTTCCATAGGAGTATTATGTTTACCTCTATTAATGGTAACCGGTAAGGGCATCATATTTCCTAACCCATTTGTAAAATCAGTTCTATCAGATAGATGATAATGAAAATATCTTTTTTCATTCTGCCTGTCTACTCTGCATGCATCCATATGATCCAAATCTTGCTTAATTGCGTCATTAGCATAAGATCTCACTATGTTAGATACTCGCTTAAGTTTACCAGTACCTTTATCAAGATCATATTTTAAGAAAACATGCATAAATAGATTTTTAATTTTTAACTTTCCAACACCATCGTTAAACTTCCATTCGCTAATCCATTCATCAAATTCATTAAATATATCATCTTCCTCTAGAATATTCGCATCAAATTGAACTACCTGCTCCGTGGTAGCTCTGGATACCGCAAATTTTGAAATGTTACAACGTTTTGCTAATACATCTGATAAAAGTTTAGGACTTTCATAATTTTTCGAAAGAACAATTACTTTCCAAAGAACACATGCATCCTTCCACAAGCCCGAATATTTATTTTTACATACTGACTCATTAAAAATATCATCTAAATAATTATCAAACATTATTCCGATTCCAGCACTACTTGCAAAAGTATATATCACATCACATATTAACGATGCCACCACTACAGGATATGGAATATTCATTGCCAACCCTAATGCTCTCTTTACAATTGATGCATTTGGATCATTTTCAATGAACAGCGACATCTGTGAATCCTCTGATGATTTGCACATTGCAGTCATATCCATCTTATGTACTTTCAATAAGATTTTTTGAATATATTCCATATAATTAAAATCTCGATCAATTTTATCAAATGTATATGGATTATGTGTGCGTTTGTAATTTGATAAATAACTTTTAATTAATTTACGCTTTCTCTCATTTGTATTTTTGTTGGTATTTCCAGTAAAGAGAACCGTCATATATTCAAATGTTTCTGATTCAAGATCTTCATACTTGAAAAAAATATCTCTCCACCTATTATCTAACAAAGAAATATTACTCAAAACTTGGGTCTGCGGTTCTCCCGATGTTTCAGTATATGTTTTGTAAAAATAATTTTTCAACAGTTCTAAATCATTAACGGATTCTGATCTGTCATTCAATGTTTCAAACAATTTATATGCATCATCCTCATCAGAAGTTACTATCATACATAATTTAATATTTTCTAGCATCTCATCTATTAAATTTATATATCCACATAACTTTGTATAAGAATCAACCTCATCCGGATTTATCTCTTTATATAGTTGTTTTATCTGATCAAATATTCCATACGCTCTTATCACATATGGAAATTCTATCTGTGTATCATCATTTTCATCATAATCTTCTACTGGCTCATGGCAAAAAGCCGCCTCACTTGCATTTGAAAATTTAATAACTATTTTAGCCAACGCATCTTTAAGGTATTTATTAAAATTACCATTTTCATATGTAATTCCTAGTTCCTCTTGCTGAAAAAAGGACTCCATCGCACTTCTACATTTTTCGAAATAATTATCCGCAGAAATATCAGGATCCATAATCCATCCAACACGCTGTCTCCATTTATTTAAATCTTTTAAATCAATATCAATACGTTGTTGATTTGCTTTATCAAAAGCATTAGATAAATCACTGTTTGCCTGCTTAATTTCCTCTATATTATGTTTTCCGATGAATCCCTCATAACAGGCTTCCATAGCCTCAAGGCTTGCATTAAAATCTCTCGACTTATTACTTCTTGCTGCTTCATCGACTTTTCTCACCAATAAAATATATTTAATATAGTTAAATAGGAATAATGTTGTAAACCTTTGTTGACCATCTACGACTTGATATTTCCATATTTTTCCTCCGTCCTTCTCAACCTGTTCTCTCTCATCTACAAAGACAACAGCTCCTATAAAATATTCAAAACTATTTTCTTCATTAATTAGAGCCGACTCCCTATTATCTCTGTAATCTTCAAACAAATCAGTTACTTTTTTTGCAGTCCATCTATATGGTCTTTGGTAAAAATTTACCCTTACACTTAATACATTACCATTTGTAATAAGTGACTGAAGATCCTTTATCTCTGCAGTATCTAACAATTTCATTTGTCCCACCCTTTCTTGAATTCATTATTCAACCTAATTCTCTGAGAATAATTTGGTCTATCTATCACAATCTCTTCCATCTCAAGTTCTTCTATTAGTCTCAAAAGATTTGCCAGCATCTGCTTGATGTCTTTTCTATAAGGTTTTGGATCCGCGACAACAACATTATGGAGTCTTGCGGATAGCTCACCAAAATACATACATCCCTCATGGCTTCTTAAAGTATCCAGAAGCCACAAGTATACATTACTCCACCTAAATGTTTCTCTTAATTTTTCTTTATTTCCATCAAAATTCTCATCAAGGAACTGGAAATACTCACCTGGTTTCAGTTCAAAATCTTCTGGGAGTTCATAAGAAAACAAAGTTTCAATATGTGGATTAAACAGCTTCATTATTGAGTTATCCCATCTATGCCCCTCTGTGTTTTCTGTCTTTTCTACAGAATCAAACTGTTGCTCCAAATTTGCTAAAATACTAGTATCAACTAAAATGGCATCATTAAATAAATTACTTATCTTATTAATATCTTTAGGTTCGACATCTACAAACGCAGCCATCTCCATATTTCCAGCTTTTCCGATATTCAAACCTGAATTCGTTGCATTAGCACTACCCACAATACCTCTTTTGTTATCAACGATATAGGTCTTAGCATGAAGATCAAATCTTATATAGACTTTCCAGCTATGCTCAATTCCATAACGCAGTATGCCAAAGTCCGTACTCCCCTTCAGGACATCATCTAATCGAAAACGCACTAATAACTTTTTTTCTTGAACTTCTGTACCTATCTCTGTATCTAAATACCTAAAAGCTTTTTCTTTACAATATGCCGTTATTATTTGAACAGAAACTGTAGCTTCATGTAATTCCTTCACTACAGCATCCATAATCTCATTTGAGAACAAAATAGCCATATTTTCACCTACTTGTTATTTCTAGGGTTCAACTGTTCAGAAATATAGTTATTTAACCTGTTGTACCAAGCTGTCATAAGACGATCATTCTCCACAGCCTGATATGTATCAGTTTTTCTTACAGACTGAATTAATGATGCCAAAAACAGTTCAAATGTGGTCTTTACTTCAGCATTAGAATATATTTTGCTCAAAAAAGATGTATAAAACTTATGACTTGTATTAATTGTAATTACTGTTGTCTTAAGAACAGCTTTATAATCGAAGGCAGGACTTCTTTCTCCTTTATCTGCATAAACGAAATTTACAGAATTATTAATAAAAGCCGTTCCCTGTTCATCTGTAGGATTTTCATAACCAAGTTTTTCAAGTTCCTCTTTACCGGTTTCTGCAACTACCTCCGGCGATGTCTCTTCCCCTTCTTCCTCATCGTCTTCATCGTCAATAATTGCCGGATCCTTTTCTACCGTGTTAATAATATCCGTACTTGGACTTTGAGTGTCTTCAAAAGTTCTAGTATTATTTCTTGTTTCCTCATTTTGAGCATACATAGCTTTTATTGTAGCAATTATTGTATCATCTAACTGATTCCAAATTGGAGGAATATCTACTTCGTCAGGATCGAGATCCGCAACATCAACCTTTTTTAACTCTACATACTGTTTATTGTTTGCTACACCGAACACTTCATCAAGTTCCGGATCAAAAACAATTTCGCATCCCCACCATCTATGCTGAGGTTCATTAATAACGTTGTAGAAATCAAATCTTCTAAAATCAATTTCTCTTCTTGCTCTTATTACCGAAATTCCTTCCATCCTAGCAGCATATTTACCCAAAGCATAATTTCCAGGATTTGATCCTTTTGGAAAAGCAGTTTCATCATAAAACTTATCCTTTACAATTGAGAAACGAACAAGAACAGAAGACTCTGCCAAATTTCCACTTCTATCAACATATTTAATTGGAATAGATACTTCACCTGTTCCAGTTCCTTTTGCTGTATATAATTCGAATGGTGGTTCTAATCCAGATCCCTGTCCTGGCTTATAAATCCTTTTAGGCTCGTCAGCCTTGCAGAGAACACAGTTATCATTCATCAAAAACAACGGATCATTTGGTGCTACATCAACTGCGGCGTCTGGATTTTCATCGCATATAATCTTAATTTTACTAACCCCATCATGAATAAAATAACGGAATTTCTGTCCTAAACTAAATTCCAATCTTTCAGTCAATGGTCCACGTGTTTTAGGACTTACTCTATCACACTTTTTCCAAATGACTAATGTTCCGGATTTCGAGAAGTCATACTGTACAAACATAGTCTGATAGTGCACATAAGACGCATATGGCTCTGGAATAGGGGTCAGTTCTGGATCTTCAATTTCAGTTTGTTCACCATTTTTAATCTTGTTAATGTCAAGATAAACCTTTTGTGCATTCTCAATTCCATTCTGCCAAGAATACACTTCTATTTCTGGACAGACATATAAAGAGGCTTGTGGCAAGCCAACACCGAATCTTCCCATTCCTTTTCGTGCTTGTCTAGTGGATGCACCTATCCCAAGACAGTTCCCTAGTACATTGGTTGGCATACCATCTCCATTATCTAAGAAACCTATTTCTGTAACAACCTTTCTGCCTGATGAAGCAATGCCCTCCCTTAAAATAACAAAAATATCTTTCGCATTAGCTTCTACCGAATTATCAATAATTTCAGCAACTGCACTTTCAATATTCTTGTATCCGGTATTCCTTAACGCATCTCCCATATTTTGAATATCTACAATACTACTTCCCATAATTACCTCCTAAATTCTCCAATAATCATTAAAATGTGAAAATGCTGTTTCATTATCAAACGCTTGTAAGTTATCATCAATATCTATCAAATCACACTCTTCATTGCCACCCATTAAAGGACCTCTAAGGCCTCTTCCTAACATTTGACTGTACAAAACGATCGACTTTGTCGGACGAGTGATAAACACACACTTTATATTTTTCGAATCAAATCCCGTAGTAAGCACCTCATAATTAATAATAATATCTACACCAGAATTTTTATCTTTAAACACCTCAATTGCATGTTTTCTATCCATTGGATCCATTTCCCCCAATACCAAACTATTTGGTATTCCTTCGAGCGTTAACATTGCTGATAACATCTTTGCATGGTCTACGGAACATGCAAAAACAATTGTAGGTTTTTTATCTATATATAACTGTCTTAGCCGAGACATAATAGCAAGATTCCGTTCTTTATTTCTCGCTAATACCCTTAACTGTTCCTCTGTATATTCTTTATCATCATATCCCATGTCCTTCAATGCACTACTTAGTGTCTTGAGATCTTTTTCCGAAAAATTCATCTTGTATGTAAGCTTCTGTGGTTTCATCTTTGCTAGAATATGACGTTCCTGAAAATACTTAATAATATTGGTTTCAGCAACAGTGTTCAGTGCCTCCAATCGTCCCATGTTTATTTGATTCAATATATTTGAATCAATATAAACAAGTTTATTTCCAAACATATTAGTAAGCAGATTATTATCATACGAATCTTCTGTAGTACGACCAGGTGTCGCCGTAAGCCCAATCAATGCTCTATTTTCGTATCCAACGGGCATTCTCATTAAGCCTTCAATTACCCTTTGTGTCTGCTTTGCAGCCGCTTTATGAGCTTCATCAAAAACTACTAATCTGCAATCCTTCTTAAGTCTTTCATACAGTTCAGGTTTTGAATCTGCTATCGACATAAGCTTCGACAAACCACAAAATACAATCCCATTTAAAGGCTGATCTGTATCCTCAATTGTTTTTGTTCCCCACAACTTATATGCAATAATCCTTCCATTACCTAGATGTTTCCATACCGACTCAAATGTATCATATGCCTGTTGCAATAACTCTATAGTATGAGCTACCCAAATCACAATCCCTTGCTTCTCAAGTGAAAAATTAATGTAATTCGTAATAATATGCATCGTGGTTTTTGTTTTACCAGTACCAGTAGGCATATGTATAAGCATCCTTTCCAGCAAATGATCTGAATTTAAGATATTCAAGACTCTTTGTTTAATGTAATATTGATAGTCAAGCAACTCATAAAACTGATCGTCTAAAGTTGAAATCTCATTCTCAATTACAGCAGTATCTTTTTCCTTATCCAGTACTGTTTCTGGTACATTCCAAAGTTTTAATAAATAGGCTGTTACCATATTTTTGTTCCATGGTTTATTGGCAATAATATCAATAACAGCCAATGGATCCTTCTCTTTTTTCTCGTTTCCACTTAAACATGCATCTCGAATCGCAAAAATATCTGGTCCATTCATACTTTGAAGCAAATCCTTACGAAATTGTTTATTTTTCAAAATTGATGTACCATATAACGAATCAATCATACTTACCATTTTTTGTTTGGTCAAAAGTGTCTCTCCATTCGGCATCCATTCTACCAACAGATCAACCATATCTTCTCCCAGATATCCTCTCAAATCGGATTGACTAAAGTTAACCATATACTGCATATAATTACTCATAAACAATCTCCTTTAAAGCTTCTATCAGTAAGTCCATCTCCCCTTTTGTCGTAAATTGTCCTATTCCTATCCTTACAGTCCCAAGTGTCGACAAATCTTTTAAGTGTCTATGTATAAACGGTGCACAATGATATCCCGTTCTAACTGCAATGTCAAAATCCTCATCTAGGATCGTCCCGATATCTTCGGAATTATATCCGTCTACCACAAAGGAAACTATTCCAACATGTGCTGTTCTGTCTTTAGGTACATACATTTTAACCGATCTAATTTCTGATAATTTTTCAATCAAATAATCCCCTAATTCCTTCTCATGTGCCATATGTACATCCGGATCAATAACTTTTAGTGCGGCATTGAGTCCCGCTATTGCAACAATATTACAACTTGAGGATTCATAACGAGTCTCTTTTCCCGATGGCATTTCAAGGTTAAGTGAATCACTCCCGGTTCCTCCACTAATAAAAACATCTAATGGCACTCCAGATACGTTAATAAATCCGCCTATTCCAAATGGTCCATAAAGTGTCTTATGCCCAGCAAACGCAATTAAATCCACCTGCATTAAATCTGCACGAATTTGGACAAGTCCCATTGACTGTGCTGCATCAAGAACGTTGATGCTTCCATATCTTTTTGCTTCTTCAAACATCTTTTCAACAGGAAGAATATAGCCTGTAACATTACTCACGTGCGTGCAGAAAACAGCATCCGGTTTGTCCTTAGAAAATTCATATTTCAACTTTTCCAAATCAATTTCCAAATCCGAATTGATAGGAATCTCTTTAATTATCAAGTTCCTCTTTTTGGACAATTCGTGAATACTTCTTGCGACTGCGTTATGCTCATATGGTGATACATATACAACAGCTTTCTCCCTTAATCCTAATCCATTAACAATCTGATTCATTGCAATTGTTACAGATGGGGCAAAGACAACTGCCGCCGAAATATCGACATGAACTAATTGCCGAAGCAAATCCTTTGTTTCACCAATAAGCTTACTGGCCGCTTGCGCCAATCTATAAGACCCACGTCCCGCATTAACGGCACCCTCTCTATTCATTTTGTCCATTGCTTGATACACCACTTCCGGTTTTGGAAATGTTGTTGCAGCATTATCGAGATAAATCATATCTTACGCCTTTACTTTGTTATTCTTTCTATCATTTCCAGAAGTATAGATACTCTGTCATTAATACTCAAATCATCATACTCATCTAATGCATCCTCAATTATATTTTTGAGTACGCCACCTGTAGTCTCATCAGCATGGTTATATGTTTTTTCGAATAATTCACCATTTCTTTTCGTGAATACTAATGTCATATCCCCCGCAGACACTTCATCTTTTATATTCTCAATTTCCTCCTTAATTGCTTGCAATTCGTCCACAAAACTCTCAAGGGAGCCTGCATTCCAATTCTCTATATACACATCTGTTGCTGCCTTTACTATCTTCTGTGCAACTTCAGAATCATTGTAAACATTCATGTTTTCAATTGCAGACATAAAATTTGTCATTCTGCCATCATATAAACCATGCTTTGCTTTCTTACTTTGATTGTCATACCAATCTCGTAATACATGAAATAAATCTTCCTTCTTTTTGCCCCCCCACACTTCATAAATTGTAGATACTGCTTTCTCCTGAACCCAATCAAAATAATCGTCAAAATAGGTTTTGCATTCATCCAACTTTCTAAATGTTTCTTCATACGACTTTGCATGAAATATCTCTGGATACTCAACAAACAAACTTTCAAAAGGATTAAATTCCACCTTCTGCAAAGATTTCTTTATTTCTTGCATTGATTTTGCTAACTCTTCAGATGCAACATATTGATTCAAGCTCATCATATTTCTTGAAACTTGCGGCAATGCTCTAAACCATCTTTGCATACAAATAAATATATTTTTTATTCGGTTTGTAGATAAATTTCTATTATCAGCAACATCAAATAGCGTATTTAACTCCGCAATGTATTTCTCTTTTTGCAAATCCTCTTTTGATATATAAATTGCATAATCGTTTGCCTGATCGCACATATTTACAATGATATCTGCATCAAGTTGTATCTCTTTATCTGCAAAATAGACAATAATATCTTCCCGTCGATTAGCAAATACATAACCTACATAAAACGGAATAACTCCAGCTCTCATACCATATGGTGCAGACGTAAGTTTACGTATAAGATCTATCATTAATTTCTTTTTATCAGAGCAAGAATCAATGAATTTATCTATTTCATCTAATGCGCTTTTAAGGTTAGGCTTCATTTTATTGGAGATAACGCCCGTCACGCAGAATAATGATCTATATACTGTAGCCTCCTGATTGGAACCTTTATAAAAATCTTCTGTATCGGTATGTGTCAAAATTGTACGTATTACATTTGTTCGTGCTTTCTTCGTCTGTGTTGTTGTAATATCTGATCGATTAACTAACTCATTATTTATCAAAGGGGTTTTATAATATACATTCTCACAGCATCTATTAACCACAAATTCTTCACTTCCGGTTTTATCTGCCAAAATATCATTTCCATCGATAGAAAATACCTTGGTTTCCCCATCATCTTCATATACAGAATTTACCAGAATCTCTATTTCCCTTGTAAGATCTTCAATGAGAATTGGTAATTCTCGTTTAAGAATTTCATTATTACCAACAAAAATTGAATTCCTAGCCAATTCCTGTATAATTTCGTAATCCATTAACTGTTTACGAACCTTAATTGCTTGCCTCGGACAAACTACTACAAGTCTTTGATCACCCAACTTAAATAAGTGCTTTCTTACTTGTTCTTGTTGTATTTCCTCAAAACTGTACAGCGAAATAACCTTTCCATCTCCTAAACAGTCCTCCAAAATTGCTTCCGCTGAATCAATGTTCAAGAAATCCTCCACTCTCATAAATTGATTCGTAAAATAACGAGTCATCATGTGTTTCGTATTATATTTTCTAGGAACAATATAATACTTCCCTGTAACACTTAATAATGCTTGTCCATAATTTACATTGTCCCCCTTAAGTTCTCTCTGTCGCTTAATTTCTTTTCGAAGTTGTGACCCTGCCTGCGTTTTAAATGAATAGAATCCATCAATTGGTTTCTTATAAATAAAATTTTTCTCTACAAGTTCTTCTATTGCCTGTGAAGCATCTGATGCATTAACACTCAATTTAAGATATTTATCTGTTGCTGGTAATTCTTCTTCATTCTTGACAATCAGAATAATGGCTAACGCCTTAATAATCTTTTTTTGATCTTCCGATACACACTTTTCAATTGCATATTCTGCACTTAACCAGATATTATGAATATATTCATTTGTGACTTCCTTTTTAAACAGCGTACTAAAATAATCATATATCAGATCTGCACCTATACTCCACTCCTTATCCTCATCATGTTCGGATACAAATCTTGCCATACTATTTGGTTCATCATTCGAAATAAATGTAAATAGTGTTCTCTCATTCTGCGCTGCTTTCTCACTAATATTCAGTAATAAATACGAAGCAATTGGATTTAACGGATAGCATCCCTTCAAAATTATATTATCAAACTCCGCTTTCGGAAATTTACTTTTAAAAGCAGGCACTTCATAATAATCTTCAAGAGTTTTTTCGCAAAAAAGACTTTCATAGCATGGAATATTTTTTAGTTTTTTGTCATCTTTAATAATTGCATTTTTTATTAATTCAAAATTATTTTTTTCTGATGTCACAAAAGTTTTTTCAATAATTCTACCCTCAATTCCTGTAAAGGAATTAATAATATCTTGTGAAAGATATTTCCCATATTCTTTGATGCTCTTATGTGCAATCATAGTAAAATAGATCTGTGCATTCTGTGAATCTGTCGCCAATTCGCAAATATCCTGCAGCAACTTCATATTTGCTCCAGCCGCAACCCCATTTTGACTCTCTATAAATTTGCTAAACTCGTCAAACACAATATAAATTCCACTATACTCATAATCTTCAACAAGTTTTTCACTAATACTTTTATATAAAGGAAGAACTTCAGAGACTGCCATAGGATTAAATTCACTACCAGCCGTAACACAAGGATATATCTCCTTAAATATAGTTAGAGCTTCCTTTGAATACATTTTTAACTCAGCTTCCAGTTCAGCAACTGTTTTCTTATGAATGTTAACTTTCTCACTAAAGGCAGCAAAAGTATCCTGATAATTACATTTCCAATCATTGATTCTCTCTAATGCAATGGAATAATATGTATCAGGAATTAAATCTATCAATTTTGCTCTCTTCATTGCATCATTTAATCCATATAAGAAAGCTTGTGTTAAATCACCTGTTGTATCGCTTATTAAAACTGGTAAAAATTTCTTTCTATTCCAAATTCTATCTATCTCTTCCGCAACTATTGAACCAACATCTTCTACTCGTCGAATTTTCTGTATTAATTGCATAACAACTTCTGTATTCTCTTGTGTTCTATCAAGTGATAATACCGCCAATAATACTAATAGCAAATGTGACTTTCCTTTACCATACGGTCCAACTAATAAAGTTGCTTGCTCCTTGTTATCTAATACTGCCTTAGCATACTGTCCCAAGAAACGTACCGAAGACATTGTCGGTATATAACTCAAAACCTTATCCGTTTTATTGAGGCTCAAATACAAATTTATCGCCGTTTTAAAATTACCATTAAAACTAATAATATCTTTTAAAGACCTAACTTTTTCCATTTTTTCACCCACTAGTAATTTTTGTAATAATCCTCTGCGGCAGCTAGTGCACCACACACTTTTACAGGATAAATCATATCCAATCCGGCTGTCCTAACTACTCTGATATAGCCAGCTGCATCTAACCGATCAAAGTATTCATTCGCCATAACGCTTGTTAGATTATATATTCTAGCTAAACCCATCTCTCCATTTATAATCTCCTCAATGGAGAGACCTTCTTTGCCTTCCATCATGCATTCTAGCTCATATAAAACAACAAATTCCGAAAAAAGTCTCCTATCTGGATGATTTCTTGAGTATCTACCATCTGTATTCTTGATTAATGCTAACTGTGAAAACGGTGAAATACTTTTATCCTCTGGATCCGATTTGACTTTGTTTTTGCTGTACATGTTCAATAATACATCAACATCGCTGCTCAATGATTTCTCGGAAAATTTTTGTCCTGCAACATATTGATTGATCTCTCTCCACAAAATAGAATATATTTGATTTTTGTCTAGATCACTTGCATCACAATAATTAAAATACATATACCATGAGGTTGCTTCTGCTTTATTTTTCGCAATACATGAGTGCATAAGCCATAAAGTATATGGATTCTCGATATATGGATCATACTTTGCAATTAATGAGCCCAAAGGAGAAAGTGATACCCCAACAGATCCGCCTTCAACAGTCAATCCTAACGCACGCATCCAATATCGAAGTGACTTAACCATGTTACTTCCAATTCCAAATACATCTGGAGCATCCTGCTTTAAAAATATCCCTGAATCCTTTGGTATAAGCATTAATCCCTTGTTAATCCAGCCTTCTCTTAATGCAAATTTTTCATGTCCCTGTAGTCTAATTTTTACTTTATTTGTAGCCATGTTATGTCCTCTTTATACATAATACTTTTCTCATATAACATCCTGCATTAAAATGGCTAACACATTCAGCACATCTCCGACACTTTTCTGAATCAATCGAATATGTTACTTTCCCAGTGCCATCATCTTTAACGCTGATTGCATCATATTTACATACACTCTCACAAGCTTTACAGCCAAGACACATTTGATACTTCGTCAACTGACACTGAATCTTTCCCTCTGCGCCGGAAAGTGTTTTTGCCTTTGCTATATGTACATCCTTAATTGTCACTTTAAGTTTCGTGCTTCCTAATCGGCCTTGAAGAACTAATAATACCTTCCCCGCCTTATTCATTACATAAACTTCACCTAACCGTTTATTTCCTAATTCTTTATTGATGTAACCAAATGGCTTAAATAATTCATACAATTCTTCCGTAATAGGTCGTTGAAGGTCATAATTGAAAGCTTTCTCATCCGTTGCGCACGGTTCAAATGAAACAATAGATGTCTGTGCAGCTTCAAGTCCATTTCCACCTTGTCGCGCCTTCCATCCACCCTCATTTACATATTCCTCAGGATCTGGTTTCCCAATCTTCTGTGCAAAATTAACTAATAAACTATGCCAATGCTCATACTGCTCATACATATGAACTTTTGCAAGAAACTCTGACCATCCACCATTATTCGGGCAACACCAACATCCAACCCTTGTCCAACCGAGCCGATAAGCATAATTAAAATCTATTTTTGAAGTTAAAATGTAAAGCCATACATCAAAATCAATCCAATTAATAATCGGAGAGGCAACTGTCTGCTTAGAAATCTTTGGGCTTTCGCTTTCGCGTTCATATTTACTTCTACTTAGTGACTCGCTTCGCCGTATTCCTTGAAAACTAAGAATGTTATTTTTATCCTTAAACGCCGAAGCGATCGTTTTCTGAATTGCTCCTGTTTTAAAAACCGTACAGCACCACCTCATGACTCGACTTGGAGGACCTACCACATCACATAACTCTTCAAAATTCTTTTCTCTGTTTTTAGCGGTTAAAATTCTTACACCCTGAGATTCCTCATTTTTATTGAATCTTTTCTTATACTCCATGGTATATGGAAATTCCAATGTAGTGTCTCCAAAAACATGGAGAACCTTATTGGTTCCTAATGCTCTATTAACCAAGTGTGAAGTTACTGTAGAATCCTTACCTCCACTGAATGATACCATCATATCTTCAATGGTATATTTTCCCTCATATTGCTGTATAAAACTAACAGCTTCTTCTGTAATGTAATTATATCTGTCCTTATTTGCCTCTACGAATTTTTCAGTATATTGATCAAAGTATTGATATTCAATTTTATCCGCAAATTGATCATATTGTTCTTTTATTAATTGGATTTTTCCAATTGGTAATGCATTTAATCTTGATACAGACAAGCGCACTTTTTTCCCATCAATAATGTACACCCCACTACCATACCAGACAGATGACTTTTGATATTTTTTAGGATCATTTTTTAAAACAATTGATATCAATACATTCTCTTCAGGAAATACCGGACGTATGTCCGTTGCAATATATTTGCCTTCTGTCCCACATCTCGGACAAACCTTTTCATATATTGGGACATTGCATTCTTCACACCAATAAATAGTTGATGACATTTTCGTTGCACAACCACAATTAGGTTTTACACACTTATCGCCGTTCATTGGCACCCTACATCTAGGGCAAATTCTTTCTATCATATCTTTTCTTGCCCCTACTCTATTTTTATAGCATCACAAATATCTCCAATATTGCAATTAAAATATTCGCAAATTCTTAGTATAACCGACATTGATACTTCTTGCCCCTTGTTCAATTTTGTCATCGTACCTGGTGCAATTTGCAAATCTTCTCTGAACTGCTGCTTACTCATATCATGTTCGGCTAACATAATCCATAATTTTTTATAACTTACTTTCATTTCATTTCCTCGCAAGTATGTTTCTGATTATTTATATTCTACATAAATTTTAGCATATGCGAGTCTAATAAGCATCAAAAAACTGCAATTTATTTTCAAGTTCTTGCGATTTATTTTCAAGTTGTTAGAACTTACCCATTATAAAAAGACTTTCTACAGGATTTTCAAATTTTGACACTTATAGTGTATTCTTTTCATCTATCAATAGCAATGTTTTTCCGCCATTTTCCGACGATTCCATCCTTATATTGTCACTTTTCTCTATAATCCGATTTTCTCCGAGAATTCTGCCATAAGTGCCGAGAATACCACCCACAAAAGGATCGTGATCACGACCGGAATATCTTTTACATCAATATCAAATACGACATAAAGTAATGCCGCCAGGATAAAGCCGCTTACTTCGCTAAAGACGGCTCCGAAGGTCGATAGACTCTTGCTTTTATTCCATTGCTTCTTCTATGACTTGTTTCTGCATTCCATCATCCGTAATCCGACACACTGCCGTTCCGCCGATGACGAACACGATTCTTCCCTTGGCTTTATCGCCGATCTTGTCATAAAGTCTTCCTGCGCTCATCGATTCACCCTGCACGGTGTATGGGCTGTTGGCAACGTAACCGACTTTGCCGAGCCCCTTGATCTTGACCTGGATTGCTTCTTTGTCGTATTCGTTGTCGGGTTCTTTGACTAATTTGACTTTCATGCCTTTTCCCATGAATTCGGTTCCATAGTAATGATTACAGCCTGCGATTGTAAAATACATTTCTTCCATAATTGCGTCCACCTTTCCATCTGTTTGTTTTTACGCTTCTTTATGTTGAGGTCATATTATCGCAGCCAGTGTCCCATAATCCGTTCAATAATTTCTATTAAAATAAAGTGTGCGCTCGTCGCACACTTCCGCGCGCGAGCGGTATGCTCAGCATAAACTTCATCTCCGCGAGCTGCGCATCCCCGCGGAGCGTTTTGATTCATAGGAAGGAATTTCCTATGAATCAAAAAAGGACTATGCATCTCTACATAATCCTTAATCTGTCATCTCATGTTTTGTTTTCAATCCCAACCACCCGAAACACCTGCTCCGCAGTATACTCCATATTTTCATACGCGACGTCCTCATGCATCGCCTCCTCAAGTGTCATCGCACCCGGCAAAATCGGGAATACGGCATCGATGAGCGGTGGATTCTGCTGAGTGGCGCGTGCGCCGCTATGCTCGACGCTGCCGGCAAGCACGATGACTTTGCAGCCGCAGGCTTTGGCGCGGCGGGCGATACCGACCGGTGCTTTGCCCATCGCGGTCTGACCATCGAAGCGGCCCTCTCCGGTGACGACGATATCGGCGGCGCGAAGTTCGGATTCCGGCAGGACTGCATCAAGCACGATATCAACGCCCGGACGGAGTGTGCTGTTCAGATACGATGCAAAAGCGAAACCAAGTCCACCTGCTGCTCCCGCTCCTGGATGCTCGCGTAGATCTGTGCCGAGTGTGACGGCGGTCATGTCTGCCAGATGCGCGAGTGCTGCGTCAAGCTTACGGACGGTCGCAGGATCGGCTCCTTTTTGCGGTGCAAAAATATAACTTGCACCGTTTGTGCCGCACAATGGATTGGTCACATCACATGCTATTGAGAAGTGGCTTTCCTCAAGGCGTGGATCAAGTGCTTCGGTTTCGATCGTAGCAAGTTCGCTGAGTTCCTGTGCGCCCAATGCGATTTCGCTTCCGTCGGCTTTCCGGAAGCGGCAACCCAAGGCGCGCAGCATGCCTGTCCCGCCGTCGTTGGTTGCGCTGCCCCCGATGCCGATGATAAAGTTGCGACACCCCTCATCCAACGCGTGCAGGATCATTTCACCCACACCGTATGTGGTGGTGTTCATGGGATTACGCTTCTCCGCGGGCACGAGCGGAAGTCCGACGGCTTCTGCCATCTCGATGACAGCGGTATGATCCGGCAGGATGCCGTAGGTTGCTTCTACGGTTTCGCCCAGCGGTCCGGTGACGGGTATTGTGACACCTTCACCGGAAAGTCCGGATACTAGTGCAGTCACGGTGCCTTCGCCGCCGTCTGCGACCGGTTTGACCGATACGGTTGCATCCGGGATGGCACGAAGGATGCCTGCCTTTGCGGCGGCTCCCGCCTGCAGGGAACTCAGGCTTCCTTTGAGGGAATCAATTGCTACTATTACATTCATACATCTTCTCCTACCCATTTATTTACATAACTTCTATCTTGTCCATCTTTTTACAAAAACTCAACATTTCTTATTTATCCTATAAAACAATGCATGCATATAATTTTCCTATGAATCAAAAAAGTTCATCCGCTTCAACATGATAACACCACTCAGCCCACGCTATAGAAAAAAGTGTCATGTGAAAACCCGAAGGCCGCATTTCTGCACGGATGAACCGTATTCATTTTACCACATATTTGACCGTCCGGGACAAACTATTTTTTACACCCTTTCAGGTGTATTTTCAATTCACCGGCAGCCGCTCCTTGACAAATTTCAGGAAAACCATACGATCCGCCACCGCCTTGGCGAACTGCATCTCGTGTGCGACAATGACCATGGTTCTTCCTTCTTTTGCCAAAGCAAGCAATTGTTGATGCACAATATATCGTCCATCTCCGGATTCCCTGTTTGATTTAATCTTATACTGATTATCCATCAAAGCAATCAACCCAAGAACTAATCCATGATAAAATTCCTCTGCTCCGGCATCATAGAAACGAATGGATTTATCCATATACTCTGCGATTGCTTTTTGCCCGAAATCATGTTATTATGCTCGAATCTTTTTCCCAATGCGCTTGCCAACCAGCTTTGTAAACGTCATATCCCTGATCAGCTCCATAAACTTTCTGCGATCGTCCCCTTCAGGGTCCCCGGAAGATTCGCCCTGCCGGAGCAGGAAAACACACCTTGACAATAATCATTGGCATAAATATAGCAATGGGACTTCAGCTGTTATTTTTAAAGCACAATTACGGCAGCATCAAGTCCATCTACTTTTCCGTCAAATACGCTATCTGTTAGCAGATTATATTTCTGCGCATACGCATGAAATTCCTTTACACTGCTGCCGCAATTGAAAAGCATTGCGATGGTTTCTTCGCCATTTTTTCTGATCATAACAATCGTATCCTCATCGTCATTTGCGACTGTCTCAATCATTTCGCCCTCTACAATGCATGCATGTGTTTTTCGGATCTGCATAAGCTTCTTATACCATTGATACATTTCCTTGTCCTGGTATTCTTCATCCCAGTACATGCCTCGTCTGCAGTCCGGATCATTTGCTCCGGGCATTGCATACTCATCGCCATAGTAAATCATAGGCATTCCCGGCAGTAGCAGCTGAAAGGCTGCTGCAAGATGCTGTTTTTTCTTATTATCATGGCACAGATGTAAAAATCTTGCTGTATCATGGCTGTCAATCAGATTCCACATCAGAGGATAGCACTTTTTGTTTAAGCGGCCCTTCAGATATCCAAGATTTTGCACAAACTGACTGACATTAATCTTTTCGTCTGCAAGCAGATCGATCAGATTCAGGTAAAACGGATAATTCATGACCGTATCCCACTCATCTCCCTCAAGGAAGTCTCCTGCGTAGTGCCATATCTCACCAATGATCAGCATATCCTTCTTTACTGCCTTGATTGCCCTTCTGAAATTCTTCCAGAAGAAATGACTGATTTCGTCTCCTACGTCCATTCTCCATCCGTCAATGTCGCATTCCTTAATCCAGTAGCACGCAACATCCGTGATGTATGTTTCAACCTCCGGATTTTTCAGATTCAGCTTTGGCATTCCACCGTAGTAGCCGAAACACTTGAAGTTTGGGATCTCCCCCCATTCCCCCTTAGGCGGCAGTTCGTCGATAAAATACCAGTCCAGATATTTTGATTTTTCACCCTTTTCCAGGATATCCTGAAATGCAAAAAATTCTCTTCCTGTGTGGTTGTATACCGCATCCAGAACTACCTTCATGCCGCGCTCGTGAGATTTTTGTACAAGCTCCTTTAAATCCTCTGTTGTTCCAAATGATGGGTCAACCTGATAATAATCAATGGTATCATATTTATGGCACGAATTTGATTGAAAGATAGGTGTCAGATATACCACATCGATTCCCAAATCTTTCATATCATCCAGATGCTCTATGATTCCTCTGAGATTGCCATGCAAATCGTCCATAGGCGTAATCGGCGCCTTATACCACAGCTTTTTGTCCACCGGCTGTGTTGTGGCAAATCGTGACGGAAAAATCTGATACACGACCTTGTTGGCTGCCCACTGTGGCACCTCAAACATCTCTTCCTCTCTGAGGTTCTGTGGGCAGTCAAACATTCTGTCCCTGTTTGTAATGCACTCCTTGTCAAACTCATAATTGCCGTAATATACCTTTTCGCCATGCATGTCCGTAAATTCAAAAAAGTATCTCAGACATATCAAATGCATCTGAAGCTGCGCTTCATAATAATCATGAAACTGCGAGGTAGCTACCTTCTTCATGGGAAGCGTCATTCGCGTATCCTTGCGCTCCATAGGTATATACTTGTCCTCATAGTGGAGGATTACCTCCTTCATATCATCCTTTTTTACCTGCACGCGGATCACAAATAAATCTTTATCGATCGCATAGCAGAATCTCTTATCCATATCATGAAAAATAGCTGAATATTCCATATCATACCCCTTTGCACATTCTGTTTACTTGTATTTTATCGCACTTTTTCAAACAATTCTAACACTATATCCATGACATTTTTTCACTTTTTCTACTTTATGGTCACTGGAAGAGAAATTCATCTCTTATCCCTTTCAAAAATCTGTATTTGCTTTAATGACACCCCTACAGTAAACATATTTAATCCTTATCTACTTCTTTCCGTAAGCCAACCAATCAAAAGACAGACTCTCAATTATCAACGAATACACATTAAATCTCCGCTTTTAACTGGTTAAATGCATCATCCATAGCCAAAGAGTCATCTGCCTTTGCCTGCGCAATACCAGTCTGCATAATGGTATCAAATTCCTCTTTTGATAATGCATCTCTAGTTGTCAAAGTACTCGGGATTTCTAATGAGAAAGGGACTCCATCTCTCATAATAACCTGTTTTAACTGCCATAGTCCATATCCTCCTATCCATCTGTAATGTACCACGTTGTATAGTATTTTGTAATACAGATTTAATTAGTTATTTTTTTCGCTCAAATTCACATACCTTCTTACAATATTTTCGTTTTTGGGCGTAAAAAAGACCTTCCCTCTTATTCACTCCCTCATATACATAATTTGTTTAAGAAATTACTGCATTCTGTCTCCTGTATGTATCATTATCTTTGAATGTCGATAAACTGAAAGCAGAATATCAGGAACTGATGAAGCTGAAAAGTGAGCTAACTTCCACCTATAAGGATTGTGAAAAGGAAGTGCGTGAGCTGAAACGGAAACAGGAAAATCTCAATCAGTATCTCGGACGGACGCAGCCCGATCCGGCACAGGAACAACAGGAGAAAAAAGATACTCCGAACCTGTAAATTGGCAAAAAAAATAGAGGTGCGCAAGGCACCCCTATCCTAAACCTCTTGCAAAATCCGCAAGGCTGGTTTATAATCAGATTAGAAAACCGAAGGATATTGGAGTGTCCAACGGTTGCACAATCGGAAACTTATAAAGCGTTAAGTTTGTTAACGGATTACAGGCTATCCCCTATTGGCGTAGAGGATAGCCTTTCCGTTTATTTGCGGTTATGTTTATTGTCTATGTATGTCAAGGCTGCAAATACAACCAGTAAAAGTGTAAGCACTTCTAAAGTATCCATACCGACCGCCTTTCTGTTTCCAGAAAGGACAACCGCAAGACTATCCCTACTGCTCTAATCTGACTGAAAAACATTATATCATGTGGTGTCGAATTTTGCTAGTACCGACTCCCATTCATTCTGCCGCTTCCAAATTTCTGCAAATTTCTCATCGGTCATGCTCTGGAGCTTTCCTAACACCTGCTCTGCAAGCTCCTCCATATCGCTGTCCTTTATGTGCGGCATTACCCGTCTGATGTCCTCCATCAGCTCTGTCTTGCCCTGCCTGTCAAATACACACATCACCTGCTCTTAATACATCCTCTTTCAATACCTGATATCTTGGACGATTAAAATTCTTTCCTGTCTGCTGGTCAGTAAATATCTTTTCCAGTTCCAGATTGTTCTGCTCACAATAGGTTGTAATCTCCTTGATGCCTCTGTCTAAATGCTGTTCTCTTGTACTTGTTCTGTGATAACCATATCTCTTCATGATATTAGCTCCTTCCTTAGTCCTGAAATCTATGGATATTCCTTTATGGAACGTCCCGGTATTTGTGTATGCTTTTTGACACCACCTCCTTAAAAATGAGTATAAAAAAAGAAGGTGTATTTCAACCTTCTTATCATTGCAATTCTGCTGGATGCTTTGACAAATATTGTGTATAGCTTGTATCAAATCTTAATACCCTCAATTTATCCTCAATAATCTGAAGGAAATTCTCTCCTTTATCAACAGCAATAAAATCATCTTTTGAAAAATCTATAATACAGTATCTGTCCTCATCCTTTTCTTTATGTAGATAAAACTTCTTTACCAATCCTGATGCCTCACTCCATCCACTTCCACTTATACCATGGTACGAAAAAAGTAAACCAAGCTTAATCTGATTAGTAAGAAGAAGACTACAAAACTTTCCAACGTATGTAACATCTATTGACTTCTTATGATTTTTACATTCTCCTAAAAACAGTTCATAACGCTTATCTATAATACCATTAGCAATTAACACTCTCGCTTTTTGAGTCGGAATAAATATCTGGTCAATCTCATTTGTAGTTGTTCTTAAATTCTGCTTAACCACAAACAAATCACCAGATATTTTTAGTAAATACGTTGCCAATTCTTCTAAGCTCTTACCTTTTAAACCATTCAAATTTTTTGGAGTTCCAGCATCCTCTGCTTTCATAGAATTATATTTTAAGAAATTCTCAAGCTTTTTATGATACTCACTCTTCTGCTCATCGCTTACCTTACAAATCATATCATATGATAAATCTGTATTTAATCGCTGTAAAATTTCTATAATAGTCTCATCATTCATCCTCTGCCACCACCTTGTATATCAAAACCGAATTTGACAAGGTCGGAAGTTCTTCTCCGCATAATTCACACGTAAACGTGTCTGGAAGTTCATTAAATAGACGTACCGTTCCCATTACTTTCTGGCACTTACTGCATACAAGTTCATAATAACTTTGTAATACACCTATTTTTTCCAGCTCGTTAAGCAATGAATATATTTCTTCAATAGAAATACTAAATTTACGTTTAATCACACCAGGATAAATATACATACCACACTTATAATTCTTCAAAAAATTCAAAATAGCTTCAGTAGTTTCTTTATTCAGTTGTTTCGCTAGTATTGGCTCTATTTGAAGCAATGTAGTCAACAACATAGTTCATCCTCTCCATTCCTACTAAAACGTTATTATAATAGTGCTGAATTAATCCATAATCCTTATTCATATAATTAAAAATAAATTTTACATGAATGCTTCTTGTTTTAATATCATTATCCCATAGTACTTCAATCCATGGATAATCTGACATCTCTTCCTTCTCAAACATAAATTGGTCAAGTGTATCTTTCAATGCAGGTACTTTTTCTAACTCATCTTGAAAATCCAATAAAATATTTTTCAGTTCACCAATAAAAGGAAGTATATACTCTTGATTATTTCCAACTTCAAGCTGCGCAT